>JAEEGK010010505.1_pt1 | contig 21339 bp, 16 predicted proteins | sample 8958771 | NCBI WGS metagenome assembly JAEEGK01 (sample SAMN16246547, study PRJNA631951) | gut metagenome | biome: gut microbiome; feature: rumen; material: SC-attached | host: Bos | place: Iran: Karaj | collected 2018-10 | reverse complement strand
CCCAATCCCCAATCCCCAATCCCCAATCCACAATCCCAAATCCCCATATTTCATTAAATTTAATTTAAACAACAAACAAAAAATTATTTTATTTTAATTAATAAAATCTTTGAAAATTAATAATAAAAAAAATTAAATATGCAAATATAATTTAATTAAATAATTAAAAAACATAAAAAACATATTATTAAAAAATGATGAATGGATTTACAATTGACAAAGGTCAAATAGATGATATATTTAAAACATATCAACAGCGTACAACAAACGAAGAAATAAATTTTATAAATGAACAACATGGAGGAATAGCAAATTTAGCAAAAAAATTAAAATCCGATTTAAATAGAGGAATTTCATCAAACGAAGATTCAAAAAGACAAAGAGAAAATGCATTTGATAATAATTTGCGTTACAGAGAACCAATGCCATCATTTTGGTTTTTTGTAAAGGATGCATTGGGAGATGAAATGTTACAAATATTAATTTTTTGTGCTATATTTGAAATATCAATTGGTTTATCACCTTTAAGTGACAATCCCGGAAAAGATGCTTTAGATGGATTAGGAATAGTAATTGCAATTATTGTTATTGTTGTTACAACTTCTGTAACTAATTATAATAAAGAAAAAAAGTTCAAACAATTAAGTGATGAAAACTTTAAAAGATTTCAGGTTGTTGTTGAAAGAGATGGAGCTAAATTTAATATTTCAGACCAGGAATTATTAGTAGGTGATAAATGTAAAATAGATGTAGGTAATATCATTCCTGCAGATGGGATATTAATAGAAAGTAATAATTTAAGAGTAGATGAAAGTAGTTTAACCGGAGAAAGTAATTTAATGAGGAAAGAAACAATAGAAGATTGTATAAAAAATCAAAAAAAATATAATGAAAAAAAACTACCGAGTCCAATGGTTTTTTCTGGAACTACTGTAAAAGAAGGAACAGGATGGATGATGGTCTTAGCCGTAGGTAAAAATTCAACGGCAGGTAAAATATTAGAGCATGTTATGCAAAATAAAAATGATGAAGAATCTAATCAAACACCTTTGGAATTAAAATTAGGAGATATAGCAGAAGATATAGGTAAATTTGGATTATGGTCTGCGATATTCACTTTATGTGCTTTATTATTTAAAATATTCTATTCAAAATATGAACAAATGCATTTTAAAAATCAACAAATGGAAGAATTTATACAAAGTAAATTTATAAATGGAACATATATAAATGATACATCTCAAGAAATATCAAATGAGACATATTATTTAATAGATAATAATTCAATATGGTCTGGATTATGGAAAGAAATATTTCAAAGTGTTGTTATATGTATAGCAATAATAGTTGTTGCTATTCCTGAAGGTTTGCCATTAGCAGTAACATTATCTTTAAGTTTCAGTGTGAAAAAAATGATGGATGATAATAATTTAGTTCGACATATGCCTGCATGTGAAACAATGGGAGGTGCTAATTATATATGTACCGATAAAACTGGAACTTTAACGAGAAATAAAATGCATGTTGTTACTATTTATAATAATGCTAAAGAAGTTAATGTTAATGATGTAGATCATGAAAATAGATGTGATTATTCAAAAAAATTCCCTGAGAAATATTATACATATCTTAAACAAGCTCTTATAAATAATGTTGATGTTGAATTAGATATTAAAGGAGATATTATTATGGAAAATTCAAGTAAAACTGATTTTGCATTTTATGATCTTTTAAAAGGATTTGGAGAAGATTTGACTAAAACATTTGAACAAATCGATAGGATTGGTTTTCATAGTGATAGAAAAAGAATGAGTAGTATAGTAAAACATTCAAATGGGAAATATTATATATATATGAAAGGTGCCCCCGAAGTTATTTTAGATACCTGTGAAAACTATTTAAAACCAAATGGCGATGGAGTAGTTCAATTAAATGAAAATGAAAAAAAAAAATTTGATAATATAACAAAAAAATTTAGTGAATTAACATTAAGAAACTTAGCAATAGCATTTAAAGAAATAACATTAGATGAAATAAGAAATCACAAAGAAATGAAATTAAAAATGGAACATACAAATTATGAAATAGAAAAAAGTGGGTTTACATTAATAGGAATCGCAGCAATAAATGATGCTTTAAGACCGGGTGTTCCTCAAAGTGTAGATTTATGTAATTCTGCATTTGTTAGAGTAATAATGATAACAGGAGATGACAAAAGAATAGCTGAAGCCATTGCAAAAAATGCAGGTATTATAAAAGTAAGAGATAATGGTTTAATTTCAATGACTGGAACTGAATTTATAAATAGAATTGGAGGAATTGTATGCAATACATGCATAATGGAAACTGATAAGTGCAATTGCCCTAAAACAATAGGTCAAGCTAAATTAATGTATGGAGATGATCATGATGATAAGTTTTATGAATCGAAATTAAAAAAAGAGAAAATTCATAATATGGAAGAATTTAAAAAAATTATTAATGAACTTCGTGTTATTGCTCGTGCTCGAGCTATAGATAAATATGCTTTAGTTTTGGGTCTAAGAGATTTAGATAATGTTGTCGCTGTTACAGGAGATGGAACAAATGACGCATCGGCGTTATCAAAAGCAGATGTAGGTTTCGCAATGGGAAAAAGTGGAACAGACGTTGCAAGAGATGCCGCAGATATAATAATATTAGATGATAACTTTAATAGTATAGTTCATGCAATAAAATGGGGTAGAAACATTTTTGATAACATTCGAAAATTTATTCAATTTCAATTAAGTGTGAATTTTTCTGCTGTTTTATTAGTCTTCGTAGCAGCATGTATAGGTAGTGAATCTCCAATAACAGCAATTCAAATGTTATGGATAAATTTAATTATGGATTCCTTAGGAAGTTTAGCATTATCAACTGAAGATCCCAGTGATGAATTATTATATCGTCATCCCCATTCAAAAAGAGAGTATATAATTTCTCCCAGAATGTGGAAGCATGTGATAGCTCAAAGTATAGTTCAATTTTCTTTAGTATTATTTTTATATTTAAAAGCTCCAAGTTTCATTGAAGAAGACCATCCTAGAAGAAAATATATGATAACTCAATTAGAAAATTGTTTTGGAGATTTTTTAGCAGAGACTAGTGAATATAAAGACCATAGAATTAAACATTATATTATGGATGGTAAAAAATCATATTGGGATCCTTTAGTTCATATTCGAAGAAATCTTGATCCGAGTGTTTGTTTGTTTTTTAATACAACGATGTTTGAGCCTAAGCAAATTAATAATTTATTTGAAGCATATAATTGGTACAATAGTGAATATGGAAATACATGTCATATGACTATTATTTTTAATACGTTTGTTTTATATTCTTTATTTAATCAAATAAATTGTAGAGTTCTTGATGATAGTTTTAATATATTTAAAAGGATTTTTAGTAATTGGTTGTTTTTGGCTGTGACTGGAATTGAAATGATATGTCAAATATTAATTGTTCAATATGGTGGACTTGTTTTTAAATGTAGCAAAGGTGGGTTAACTGCGAGTCAATGGACTTGGTGTTTGTGTTTTGCTGGTATTACTTTTGTTGTGAGTTTTGTGATGAAGATTTTTAGTTTGGAAAATTTGTGTGAGAAAAAGAATAAAAATAGAAATAATTTTAATGTTAATAATAAATATAGAAATAATATAAATGATTTACAAAAACATTTATTTGAAGATGATGAAGATGATATTGAAAGAGCTGTTCAAAAAATTGAAATGAAAGAAAATAAAGAAAGTTCGTTAAAAAATTTGGAATCGTATTAAAAAAAAAAAAATTTTTTTTAAATAATAATAATAATCATATTATTATTATTATTATAATAATAATAATTATTTAAATAAATTATAATAATTTTTTTAATAAAAATAATTAATTAAATTATAAAAAAATAATAATAAAACAATATTATAATGAATAATAAAAAAGCACCATCAAATATTACTGTTAAAAATAAAGTAAATTCATTACCTAATTTTATGCAATCAAATCGTAGTAATAAACCAAAAGAATCTTTTTTAGCATTAGAAGAATACAAAAAACATTGTGTTAAAATAAATAGCAATACAAATTCAAATTTTTCAAATCAAATTCGGGGCGAATCTTTAAAACTTTATTTAGATAATTATACATTATCAGATATTTTAAGCATATCAAAAATAATAAATAAATTTTTTTATTTCAAAAACATTGAAATCGCTCAATATGATCCAAAAAAAGATGAATCTACTTCAATATCAAAAAATAATAATAATAATACTAAAAATAATTCAAATTCAGTTGTTATAACTGAAGGTGAAAAAGAAAAACTTCAACGTGAAAAAAATGTATTAAAAAATTCAAAAAATCAAATTTCATCTATAATTTTTCAATCAATTTCAACACATTTATCTCAATCTCAAAATTTATTAACATTAACATTTTATAAAATAATTTTTAATGAACAAAATTCATCAATTCTTTCTCAAGGATTTTCGCTTAATAATTCTTTAATAACATTAAACATAACAAATTGTCAAATTCCTTTAAATTCTTTTGAAATAATTTTAAGTGGTTTGTTTAGACATGAAAAAATCGAAAACATTAATTTAAGTAATAATAATCTTTCTGATAAATGTGGTAATATGATTTCTCGTTTAATTTCTCATCAAACGCAGAAAAGAGATCAAATAATTTGGTTAGCGAGTCTTAGAAATGAAAAACCTTTGATTAATTCAAATTCAGGTTTATTAAATTTAAATTTAAGTAATAATAAATTAAAAGATTTAAGTTGTGATTTTATTATTAATGCTTTAAATTCGGATTTGTATTTGAGAAAAATTGATTTGAGTTACAATGAAATTAATAAAGATTGTTGTAAAAAATTTGTTAAAATGTTAAGAAAAAATAATTCGCTTTTAAATGTGGATTTAAGAAATAATCCTGGTTATGATGAGGAAATTAATGTGAGAATGATTATGAAAATGTCGAAAAATATTAAATTTTTAAATGAAAGTTTTAATGAAGGTGCAATTGATGAAAATGCGTTTAATAAATTTAAAAAATTTGTTGATCCAGATTTTTTTAATGTTGATGTGCCAAAAAATATTAGAGATAATTATAATTCAAAATTTGAAACAATCAGTTTAGAAAATGATAAAAAAGTTTTTGATGATAATAATAATAATAATAAATTAAAAAGTAAAAATAAAAGTAAAAGTAAAAGTAGTAGAAATAAAATAAATAATAAAGAAGATTATTTTCCAAAGAAAAAATATAATTTAACTAATGAAAATAAAGAATTAATTAATGAAAATATTAAATTAAAAAAAGAAATTTTGGATTTAAAAGCAAATTCATTAAAAAATAAAATTGAAAATAATAATAATAAAAATAGTCATAATAAAAATTATTCTTTGAATGTTAATGATAATAAAAATTATAATAAAATAATAAATTTAATGAATGAATTAAATGGATTAATTAATAAAGTTAATAATGATTTTTGTGATAATAAAATTAATAATAATAATTAATAAATAAATTATTTAAATAATTACTATAATACAACTTAAAAATATTTAATATTATTTTTATTATAATTTATATTATTTTTTTTAATAAAATTTATTAAAATTCATTATTGTTTTTATTTATAAATATAACCATTTTTTCTATAATTAAATTAATTAAATTTAATGCTTTTAAATAATCATTTTTATTTATTAAATTTGTATTTTTATTATGATTTACTAAATTAATTATTTTTATCAAATAATTAGATAAAATAAAATATTCATTTTGATTAAAATTATTATTTTGAATAGAAGATAAATTTAATATATTTTCTATTTCGAATAATATATTTTTAAAATTTGATATAAATAGCATTTGATTTAATTTATTATCAAATAAATTCGAATTTTTTAAATTATTTTGAGAAATATTTGAAATATAAAATTTTTGAATTTCATAATAATTATTTAAATTATTAATATTTTCAATGTTTTTTTGGTTATTTTTTGAAGAAAACCGTTTATGAGAATTCATTATATTAATAATATTTAAAATAAAATAATTTTATTTTTATTTTTAATATAAATTAAATATAAAAATAATTATTAAATTCATAAAAAAATTTAATATAAAATTATTATAATATTTTTTTATATCTTCAATTTTTAAATATAAATAATTAAACAAATAAATTTTTTAAATTATTAATTTAATTAATTAATATTAATTTATATTAATTAAATAAATAATTTAATGAAATAAAATACATATATGAATTAAAAAATAATTATTTTTATCAATCTATGAAAATAAATATTATTTTTTTATTCAATTTTCATAATCATTCATAAATTATAATTATTAAAATAAAAAATATTTTATTTAAACTTTTTATATTAAAATTTATAATACATAATCTAAACCTTATTTTATTATTTTTTAATAGATTTTTTATTTGATCTTATAAAAATTAAATAATATAATAAAAGTAATAATTATTAATTATTAAATATTATAAAAATAAAATTATAATAAAAATAAATTATTATTATAATATAAAATATCTTTTAAGATAAATATTATAAAATTAATTAAATTATTTTTATTAATATTTTATTTAATATCAATAAAAATTAATAAAAAAAATAATATCAAAAAAAAATCTAGAATATAATTAATTACAAATCTAAACCATATTTTCACTCATTTAATATCTTAAATAAAAATATTCTTTTTCATCTATTTAAATATAAAATATTCATCTAATTTTAAAATAAATAATATTATAAATGCATTATAAAAATTAATTTAAATATATATTAATAAATGATGAAAAAGGTTAACAGCAATCTTTCCAAATCTCATGCTAATAACATAATAAAAATTTCCTATTCGGAAGAAGAAAATCAGAAGAGCATTAAATGCAATGGTTTTAATCTCATAGAGCTCCCTTTAAACGAAGATAATATTTCAATGAAAGGTTTAAATAATGAATCGAATATCATCGTTGAAATAAAAGAACCGGAAAAAGAATCTTTATTAAATAAAGAGTATCAAAGGTTAAAAGATGTTTCACATAAAGTTCAAGATTACTATCTTTCTAATGAAGAAAATTTAATTATTAGGGAGGACTATTGTCATAAATGTTTAATGACAGATTTTGAGAGCAATGAATTATTACATTTTAATTCTAGAAAAGAATTGTTGAATTATTTGAAATATTGTTTTGTGTTTGAAAAAAAAATTTTGTTTACCAATCATCAAATTTATATTAATAATAAATACGATCTTGAAAAATGTGATGGAACTTATTTAAATGGATGGAGATTTTTTATTCCAAAAACTATATGCAAATCCTGTTTTATGAAAATTATTAATATGGATAAATTATTTGCCAATTTAAAAACGGTTATATGTGATGTAAGTCCAAAGAGAAATAAAATAAATAATAATAATAGTAGTAGCAATAGTAATCAAAAAAATAATAATAATAATAATAATAATGAAGGAAAGTGGAGTAATAATAATAAAAAAAATGGAAATGGTAATAATGTTGGCGGGATTAAAAGAATTCATGCTAAGAAAAAATATATGCGATCTAAAAGAATTCATGGAAGTGCAAGAATTAATAATGTTAATAATAATAATGATAGTAATAAAATGAATAATATTAAAAATAATAATAAAAATAATAATAAAAATTTAATGAAAAATCATCATTTTTATAAAAAAAATAATAATAAAAATAACATTAATAATAATAATAAAATTAATGAAAATATTATAAATATCGATGAAAATAATAATATAATTATAGATAAAAAAATTTTTAATGTTCCTTCTTTAGAATCTATTGAAAATAATAATAATAATAATAATATAAAAAATATTGAAATAGAAAATAATAATAATAATAAATATAATTCACAAATATTATTTTCACATAATCAATTAAGAATTAATAATAATAATAATAATAATAATCAAAATAATTATAATTCAAATAATTCAATTGGAAATACAACAATTAATAATATAAATATAGTTAATAAATTCAATAATAAAATAGATGGATTTTCTAATAATAATAACAATAATAATATTATTTCTATTACAAATAATAATAATATTAATAATTTTAATCAAAATGATTTAAATATTAATAATCAATCAATTTTAATTCCAAAAATTTTTTCAAATAAATATTATATTTTTATGTATGTAAAAATAACAGAAATTTTAAATAATATTAAAGATTTAAAAGATAATTTGAAAAATTTTCATAAATTATATTCAAATAATTTTATTTATTTACATAATAATAATAACATAAAACAATTTTATTGTATTTTTTATAAAGCAATTTTTGATATTTATAATAAACAAAATGATTTAAGTAATTATTTCAATGATTTTTTAGAAAAAATTAGTATTTTAAAAAGCAAAATTTATAATTTATACACTCAACCAATGTTTCAAAATTATTATCAAAAAATATGTTCAATGCTTGAGCATTTAAATAAATTAGAAAATGAAAATAAAGAAAATTTTGAATTTTATCAAAATATTTTTAATAATTTTACCAATTTTTCTAAACAATTTTTATTACTAATGAAACAAGAATTTGAAATTTATGGAAATTAGTTATTAAAATAAAAATAAATAAATAAATAAAATAAATAAATAAAAATAAATAATTAAAATAAATTATAAATAATTATAAATATTTTATTAATTTATTTTAATTTATTTTTTTTTATATTATTAAATAATATTGTTATTATCATTATTATTATGTCTAAAATTGAAATTAGTTTTAATATTATAAATTACAAACCAAATTATTTTAATTTTAATGATTATTATTTTGAATTTGTTTGTGATGAAACAAAATTTAAAGACATTATTGAATATTCAAAGAAAAATATAATAACAAATAAAACAGAAATAAAAACAAATTTAAAATATTTTATTAAAGTTTTTTATAAAAAAGAATTAATAGGATTAACAAATTTTAATATTCCTCAAAAATATTTATTCAAAAAAAAAAAATCTTTTAATATTAATATTAACAATTTAAAATTAACAATGAGTGAATTTCATTTAAAAAAATTATTTCCAAATAATAATAATAATAATAATAATAATAATTTAGGAATTAGTATTGATATTAAAATTTCATTTAAATTCATTCAAAAAAAAATTAATTTTTCTTACAAAAAAATTTCTAATTATAAAATTAATAATAAAAAAAATTTTCTTTATAATTATAATAATATTTATAATAACACTAGTAATTATAATAATTTTAATAATAATGAATTTAAAACTCATAGAGAAACTTCTTTAAATTCAACTATTAATACAAATAGAAGTGCGAAAACTCCAATTTATATGAGAAAAAAATTAAATAATATGAATTATTCAGAACAAAATTTAAAAAATAATATTAATTATTTTAATAAAAATAATGAAAATGATGATGAAGATGATTTAACTGTAATTGACAGTGTTTTAATTGATAATGAATTTACTTATGAAAATGATAATGAATCTAATGATTTAAAAAAAAAATTAAATTTTAATAATAATAATAATTTTGAAATTCCTAATGACAAAGATTTAATTAATTTAATTGAAAAAACTAAAAATAAATTTTTTGATAATTTAATTGAAAAAAATAAAGAATTAAATAATGTTTGTGAACGTCATTGTAAATTAATTAAAAGTTTAAATAATTATCAAAATAAATTAAAAGAAATTAAAATAAAAAAAATAAAACTCGAAAATAAAATAAATTCAAATAATATTAATAATATTATTGCAAATTTTAATAAAAATCAAAATGATTTTATTAATAAACAATTAGACATAAAAGAAAAAGAAAATAAATTATTTGATGAATTATATTTTTATTTAGAAGATAATATTAATAAAAATAATAATTTTTATACTAATAATAATAATAATAGTTTAAATAAAAAAGAATTATTAATAAAATCAATAAAAAATATTATGGATTTAGATGTTGATTTAGATAAATGTTTTGAACCTGAAGAAATAAAAAAATTTCAAAATATTTGTGAAAAATATGGAATAATTGAATCACTTAGTAATAATTATTAAAAATATTATTTTTATAATTTAAGATTATTATTGTTATTTAATAATAATAATAATAATAATAATATTTTTATTTAAATTTTAATATAAATATTATAAAAATATTGAATTAATGTTTTATTTTAATATATAAAAGAAAAATAAAAATGTTTAATAAAAATTACATTTTTTTATTATTAATAAATACATTATTATTAAAATTAATTTATAATAGAACAATTTATACTTGTGCATTAAGAAATTATAAAAATTTTCAATGTTATGATGAAGTAAAAAAAGGTGATAATAATGTAATTTATTTAAAAAAGTGTGAATCAAATGAAATATGTCAAAAAATATCAACAGAAAAAAAAGAAAACGAAATGGGAATTTGTATAAGAAAATTATCTAGATATGTAGACAATCATTCATGTAGAGTAAATTCAGAATGCACTTCATATATATGTGATAAAAGAATATGCAAAGGTTTACCTGAAGGAAGAAAATGCATACCAAACAGACATCAATGTAAAAATGGTTTAGTATGTAGGAACATAGCAGAAACAGATAATAATAATAATAATTTTGTTAAAGAAGAATTTTATATTTGTGCTCAGGCTGTAAAAGAAAATGAATTATGCAAATCATCATCTGATTGTGAATTGAATTATGTTTGCAGTAGAAATAGTAATTTTAATAATAAAAAAGTGTGTACGAAAATTGGTTCTCAAAAAGCAGGAACGAAAGTCGATGATGAAATGGCTTGTAAATCAGGAGATATGAAGTATATAATAAATGATAATATATGTATTGAAAGGGTGGAAATAATTTCTGATTGTGGAGTGAATATAAATTTAGATGAAAATTATTGTTCAGTTATAGTAAATATTGGATATGAAAATAATTACATTATTATAAATGAAACATGTGAAATTTCGAGTTTAGGAGCTTATTTATGTAATGATGGTAATAAAACAACAAATTTTGAAAAATATGTTGAAGTTTATAATAAAAGAATGAAAAAATTAGAAAAGAAAGTTAAAAATAAAAAGTTTAATATTGAAAAATTTAGATATAATTTAGATAATTTAGATGTATCGAAAAAATATTTTGAATATAAATATTGGAATTTAGTTTATGATGCTGATGATTGTGCTTATAATTATTTATTTAATCTTAATGAAGGAAAATATTTGAAAATTTATTATAAAATTTTTTTATTTATTTTTGTATTAAATATTTTTAATTAATTTTTTTTTTTTTGATTTGAATTTAATTATTTAAATGAATAATAAAGATGAAAATGAAATTAAATTATTAATAAAAGAAATTGAAAAAGAAAAAAATATTTCAATTGATAATTTTAATAAATTAAGAAATTTTAGTTTAAAAGGATTTGGAAAATATTCAAATGAAATTCAATTTTTAATATTAAAAATTTTTTATGAAATGTCTTTAAAAATTAAATTAAATTCAAAACATATTTCAAAGAATTTTAATAAAAAAAAAATTCCAAAAAACAATGGCGAAAAAGAATTAATAATAGTTGAAAGAGATTTGCCTCGTTGTATTTATTATCAATATAAAAATAATAATAATAAAATAAAATTAGATTTAAATAAATTAAAACAATATTTAACAAATTTTTTAACAGAAAAAAATCACAAAGAAATTTATAGTTATTATCAAGGATTTTTAGACCTTTCAATTTATATTTATTTAATTAATAAAACAAAAAAAGAAGAAGATTTTAAAAATAATTTATTAATTTTTACTGAATTATATTTAAAAGATTTTATTACTCCTTCAAATTCAAATGAATCAGATGATGTTTTTAATAATTGTGTTGAATTCATTGCAGAAATTATTAATTTAATAGATAAAAACATTGGAAAATTTTTTTATGAAGACAAAGTTCCTTTGACGTTATTTATTTCATGGGCAATTACAACTTTTTCTCATGATATTTATAATTTTGATGTTTTTCAAAGAATTTTTGAATTTATTTTATTAAATGAACCTTTTTCTTCTTTTTTTATTACTGCGTTTATTATTGTTAATCATTTAAAAAAGTTTTCTGAAGAAGAAATTTTAGATGAAGGAATTATAATTAAATTAAAAGAAATTGAATTGAATAAATTTAATATTGAAGAATTTAATAATGTTTTTAAACAAACATTTGATTTTGTTGAAAAAAATATTTATAAAATTAATTTAATTCAAGAAAAATTTAAAAATAAATTGCCTTTAATTTGTGATCCTAATTATCAAGGAAGCAAAAGTTTAGTTTATAAAGCAAATAATGTTAAATTGAAAAAGAGATTTAAAGTAAAAAAAATAAATTATTTTTATTTAATGATTTTTATGCAAATAATTGTAATTTTAATTGCATATTTAATATATTTTTATATTTATAAAAAATAAATTTGATATTATAAATATAATTAAAATTTTATTTATAATAATTATTATTTAAAATAAACATTTAAAAAATAAATTTTTTAAATATAAATTCTTTAATTATAAAAATGGGTGCTTGTGTATGTAAAAAAAACTCAGAAATTAATATAAATAATAATACAGGAAGTAATATTAATAATTTTACTGAATTTAATCAAAATAATAGTAACACTATTACTGAAATGGGAAGAAGTTGTTGTGATAATTCAACTAAAATATTAAATGAAAAAAATATTTATAATGGAAATATTAAAATAAATAATTCATTAAATTCAATAAAAATAACTGATCATTTTATAAAAAATACTTCAAATAATAAAACAATAGAAGAAATTTTTTTTGAAGAAATTAATTATTTACGAAGTCATCCTTTAAATTATGCTTTTAATTTAAGAAAAATATTAAAATTTAATAAAAATAATGAAGGTAAATTCTCGTTTGAATATTTGGATAAAAAAATATTATTAAAACATGGCATAAAAAGTTTTGAAGAAACAATAAAAGATTTGAATAGTTTAAAGCCATTAAGGCCATTAATTTGGAATAATGATTTAAAAATAAATTTTACAGAAGAAGATAAAGATAAAATATTTATTAATGACATAGAAAATTGGGAATATAAAAAAAGTTTTATAAATGATATTTATTTAGAAAAAAAATTATTAGAAAAAAGGATTGATTTAATTAATAAATATAAAAAATGTGCTTTTAACATTGGATGTTTTAAAAATCCTAAATTAAGTTTGATGTTACAAATAATAGATGAAGTTTATAATAAAGAAAGATATAAAATTATTATAAATCATAATTATAAATATTTTGCTATTAATTATATTGAAATACCTGATAAAAATATTTTTTTATCGATTTCTACATTTGTCTAAAATGAAGTATTTATTTTTAAATTATTATTACCATTTTCAAAATAAATTTTTAATATGTTTTTTTGTAAATAAAATGTAAAATATTTTTTGATATCAAATAGGTTTAATTTTTAATATAAATAAAATGTTTATTTTATTTAATTATTTATATAAATAATTATATTATTATTATTATAATTAAATTACTATTTTATTTTTAATATATGTTTTACATTAATAAAAATAAATATTAAAAATAAAAAAATATTTATTTTTAAACATGAATTTAAATACAAATTCAAAAAAAAATGACGATGTAGAATTTTCTTCTTCATTAAATAATAATAACGAAGATAATCAAAAATTTTTACATAAAAATCAAATTTTAGAACAGAAAAAAAAATCAAATAACAATAATAAAAACGAATACATAAAAACATCTTCATCATCAGAATCATTTAATTTATTCGGAAGAGAACAACAATTAGCAATATGTCAATATTGTCACAGTAAAATTTATACAAATGTCGATCAAGAAACAAGTTGGTTTGGAATATGTTTATCAATATTAATATTATTATTTTTTTCATTTAAATTATATTCAATTATTTTAATTATTTTAGTCATTCCTTTAACACAAAATACAATTCATTCCTGTCCAAATTGTTTAAATAAAATAGGTGTAAGAACATTTTATGATGTTTTGTCTTTATCTGATAATGTTTTTACATTACAAATAATAGGCTTTGGAATTATTGTAACTAAAAAGCAATTATTAGCTGTGTTTGTGTTTTTGTTGTTTGGAATATTAATTTTTTATTTCATTTCGACTTTTGATTTGAATAAAATAAAATTAAAAGAAACTTGGGATGATTATTATGAAATTTGTTTAAAAGATGTGAATGAAATTAGTAGATCAAAATGCAAAGAAAAATTTATGTATCAAGATGTGAATTGGAAAGGTTATAGTCTTCGACTTGATTTTGATGAGAGATTTTTTTCTAGATATAAAGTACATATGATAGTTAAAATGTGGAATAACAATTCGAATGAAAAAGAAATAGAAAAAGAAGAAAATAATTTGTATTTAAAAATAACTGAAAATGTTTATAATTTATATAAAATGGATATTTTAAATACAACAAGAGGAGATTTAATTGAATTTAATGCTACTTTTATAGCAGATGATAATTTACATAGGCCTATTATTTTAGAAGTAAATGGGTATAAAAAATTGGAAGGGAAAATTAATATTAATCCACATGTTCATAATGAAGGTAGATATAGTGTTAATGAAGAAGATATTAAAAAAGATAAACATATTTATAATGAATTACCGGGATTAGTTAGTGATCAAATAAAAAAATAATTAATTTTGTGAATATTTTATTATTTTTATAATTAAACTTTTATTTTAAATTATTATTTTAAAATATGATTTTTATTATTTTTTTTTATATTAAAATTAATATTTAATTTAATTATATTTTTTTTATGGATAAAGACATTAATTTAAGTAAAGATGAAAATAAAATAGTTTTATTAATTTGTGGTGATCCAAAAACAGGAAAGAAAACAATAGTAAAAAATTGGCTTAAAAATATTGATTATAAAGAAATTGATAAAGGTAGTTATCGTTTATATACTTTTAATCATGAAGAAAATAATAATAAAGAAAAAGTTTTAATTCCTTGTGAAATTCGAATATTAAATAGCGAAGAATTTGAAACTGAATTAAAAATTAATTCGAATTTTTTTAAAAACGCTTTGGGCGGATTTGTTGTTGTTAATATTGAAGATGAAAGTTCGTTTATAAATGGTGAAAAATGGAAAGAAAAATTAGATTTAATGTGTTGTTTGCCTAATAAATTTCCTTTGCCCATTTTTTTAATAATAAATAAATGCGATAAAATAAATTTTAATGAAATTGACCAAAATTTTCAAAAAGAAAATAATATTGCTCAATATTTTATGGAAAATCAATTTTTTGATAAACATTTTATTGCGAATGGTGAAAATGTTATTATTGGAGATAAAATAAAAAAGGCTGATCAACCTTTTTTTGATATGATTAAAGTAATATTTAATTTTAAGGATATTAAAGAAAAATTTATTAAAAATGAAGAAGATTTAAATGAAATTAATGTTAGTGATAAAAAGAAAAAAAATTGTATTATATTTTAATTTTATTATATTAGTATTTTATAAATAATTAATTATTATTTAATTCAAAAAATAATAAAGTTTAAATTAATTATAAAAAGTTATTTTATTTTTTTTATTGAAAAATATAAAATTATTTTTAAAGAATTTTAGAAAATAATTTTTTTATTTTTGTTTTTAAAAATTTATTATTAAATTTAATTTTTTTTTTAAAATAAATAAATTTTAATCTAATTTTTTAAATATGTTATAGATAATTTAAAAATAATAATAACAATTATAATAAATATAATAAAAAATAAATAAAATTCAAAAATACAAATTTTATTTTAATAAATTTTTTAATTTTTGATTAAATTCTTTCATATTTTTTTTTATATTTTCATCATGAAAATAAGATAAATTTGAAATTTGAGATAAATCATTTTTTATATCATTTTTTCTTATTAATTTTTCTCTTCCAATAAATTTTTTATGTGAGCCTATAAAAGAATGATAATTAATATTTTTATTTTTTTGTTTTATTAATTCATCATTTAAATCTTCATTTTTTTTAGGTTCATTAGTTAAAAATATTTTTTCATTAACATTTAAATTATCATTAATATCATCATTATTACTTTTTGTATAATTAAAATTTCTAATATAAAAATTCATAGGTTCATTAATATTATTTCTAACAATTTTAAAAAATTCTTCATTTGTTTCATTTTTATGATTTAAAAAATAAATTTTATTTTCTTTAAAAGTTTTCATTTTTTTTTCTTTTTTATTTTCAGTTAAATTAATTTTATTTTCAATTTTAAAAGTTGGTAAAGGATGTTTATATTTAGGAACATTAATTAAAGTTTTATCAATAATTAAATCTTTAACAGTTAAATTTAATTTTAGATTTTTTTTATCTAAATAATTTTTATCTTCTAAAATCGGATATTTATAACTTATTAAATTTGTTTTATTTACAGGCGAACTAAAACCTGATTTATATAATGAAGGATATTTATATTTTAATTTTATGTTTTTTTTAAATTTTGAGTTTATTTTTGGAAGTTTTTCATTAAAATCAAAATTTTTATCGAAAATAACTTTCATATTTTATAAAAATAAATAATTAATTAATTTAATTATTGTTTTAATAATGAAAAATAATATTATTATTAATAATAAAAGACCAATCACTGCTTTTAATAGAATTGTTAATAAAAATTTAAATAAAAAACATCTAAAAATTAATATTGAAAATAATCAAACAAATAAAAAAAATAAAAATTTTAATACTTTTAGAGAAATTAATAAATTTAATAAAAATACTAATGAATTTGAACATTTGTTAAGAAATAATACAAATATTGATTATGGAAATTTTAAATGGATAATTAAATTAAGAAATTATAATAATAATAATAATAATTCAGATTATAAATATAAAACTAGTAATAATTTTTATAATAATAAAACAAATAATTTTAATGATAGTAATAATAATATCGAAAATAATGAATCTAATAGAACATTAAAATTTTCAAAAACAGTAAAAAATTTAGGTCCACCTTCATTTTATCAAAATGATTTAGAAAAATATAAAATTCGAAATTTAAAAAAAATTAATAATAATAATATTTATAAAGAAAATTTAAATTTTAGAACAATTAGACATTTAACAAAAAATAAAAGTAATATTGGAACAATTTCAAATGATATGTTTTTATATATGTCATCTATAAGAGAAAATAAATCAGCTAAAAATATATTTATTAATCCTAATAAATGGAAAGATTTATCGTATGTAAATAAATATCCTGATTTTCCAATAAGTTCTTCGCCGAAAAATAAAAATTTGTTAGAAATTTATAACAAAATTAAAAAATACATATCAAAACCTTATAATATAAATTTTAAAAAAATTAAATTCAATGGAAATAATTTAATACAAAAAACTATGAGTAAAAATAATGATTTAATATTTAGTGAAATAGGAGATCATTTAAGTAAAATTCCTTATAATAATATATTTCAAGAAATTAATACTTTTAAAATTAAAGAATTATTAAAAAAACATAATAATACTCAATGTTTATTTGAATTAAATTTAAGACAATATAATCCAATTATTAGAAAAAAAATAAGAAGAAAAGGAAAAGAAAATTTTGGTAAAAAAGAAGAAGATAATTTAAATTATATTGAAAATAAAAATGAAAACGAAGATAAAAAAAATGTTGAATAAAAAAATAAAATTTTATTTAAAAAAGATTTTATTATTTATAAATAGTTTTTAATTTTAATTAAAGAAAATAATTTTTTGGTTTGTTTATTTAAAATTATTTTTGTTAAATTTTTAATTAATTTATTTAAATTTTTATAATAATTTATTATAAAAAAATAATCAATATAAAAAATGATTAAAAATTCTTTAAATCAAAAAAGAAATAAAAATAATAAAAAATTAATAAATATCAAAGATTTTCAAATTTTATTTATGCCTAATAAAATTAATTTAAATTCAATCGAAAATAAAAATAATAATTTAAAAAGTATTGAATCTTCAAAAAATAATACAAATATTTTAAATAATTCATCAATAAAAAAAACTTTATACACTGAAAATGATATTATTAAACAAACATTACAATCTCGAAATTCTAATAATAATAAAACAATTTTTAAAAGAAAAAATGAAATTTTTAATGAATTTTTAGCTGATATGAGAAAAATTAAAAAACCACCAAAATTTCAACTTAAATATAAATCTGAACAAGAAAATGAATTTATTGATTACTTTCATACTAATTCTCCACCAAAATATAAAATTGAAAGAACAAATATTGTTGAATATAAAATTAATAAATAATTCTAACAATTTTTTATTATTTATTTATATATAATAAAAAAATATTATCATTTTATACATATATTTTAATTTTATATTTAATTATTTATTCTTTAAATAATTCTCTACATTTTAAAATAAAATTTTTTATTGAAATTGACGGAATTTGTTCAATATCAATTTCATTTGGTTTTTTCCATAAAATTCCAGCTACATCATCTTCAGGATGAATTTTTTCAATATTTTCTATTTCAACTAAATACCCTAAATCTGTTGTTTTTACATTTATTCCACTAAAAGGATAAACATTTGGAAAAGAACATATATATTTTGCTGATAAAATATTAACTCCTAATTCTTCTTTTATTTCTCTTTTTAATGCATCTTCTGCTGATTCATCAGGATCTACAAATCCTCCTGGTAAATCTAACATTCCTTTCCAAGGATTAAATGCTCTTTTTGTTAACATTATTCTTCCTTCTTTGTCTTTTATTATTGCCACTACTGCTGCAGCTGAATTTGTGAAAAAATTGAATTTACAATTTTCACATAAATATTCTTTTTTTGATTTTTGGATAAAATTGTTGTTTCCACATCGAGGACAATACTTAAATTCTTGTTCTTGTTTCATTATATTTTAATGTAATTATTTATTTGTTAAATTAATAAATAAAAAATTATTTTTTAAAGTTATTAAATCATTTAATCATTAAGATAAAGACAATTATAATTGTTTTATATATTTTATTTTTTTAAATTTTTTCAATAACAATTGATATATTTTAAAATTTAAAAAAAATTTAATATTTAATAAAATATTAATCATTATTTTATAAAATTTTTATTTTAAATCAAATATTTTAATTTTATCCAAAAAATAATAAAGAAAAAAAAAATTAAATTATTTCTTAAAAATAAAATTAATAAATTTAATTTTTATTATTAATTATTAATAAATTAATATCACTTAAAAAATGAAAATTTATTCTTTTTTAGCCCATTCTTGTCCTTTAGGAGCTTCAGGTCTATCTTTTCCTTCATAATCTTTTGTTTTAACATCATTCCAATCAGTACTTAAAACAGTTCCACCACTTGTTTGAAAACTTTTAATCATAGCTCTTCTTCTATCTTCATCTCCTTGTTCATATATTTGTCTAAATAAATTCCACATACCTTCATTACTATCTTTTGTATCTTCTTTTAATTCTTTTTCTATTTCTTTATCTAATTGATTCCAATCTTTTTTAATTTTGCTACTACTTGGATAATAACCATTTATTACTTTATCTTTTGGATTATTTACTGCATTTATATTATTATTATTATCTTTATTTATTTCTAAATTAACCCAATTGAAATTTTCAATTTCTTTTTTTAATTCTAATTTTACTTTCATTGCACTTGAAACATTAAAAGTTGATTTTTCAGGAAGAATTCCATTTGTAAGATCCAAAGAATATTTAACTTTTCCATCTAATTTATTAATAAATTCAATATTTTTTTTATTAATTTTTATATCATATTCTTTCATATTATTATTAGATGTAATATCAACAGTTATTGAAGTTGGAGTTTGAATCCAATTATAAATTATTCTTAATTCAGTAGGATTTGCTTTATTATATTCAATAACACCTGATTCTTTAAGTTCTATGTCAACTTTATTAATCCAAGGAATTAATTTATTTTTTAATTCTGTATCAGAAACGTTTATTTTATGTAAAGCTTCTGTAAAATTAATTTTAGAATCAACGTAAATATTTAAATTAAAAAGAATAATTCCTTTTACGAAATAAAAATTAAATGTTTTTTCATATGATTTATCATTTTCAAGTTTTTCTATTAAATTTTTTGCTTCTTCATATTTTTTTAATTTATTATTACAAATTGCTGCGTATAATAAATATGAATGAAGATTTTTACTTTCTTTATATTTTTCAATTAGTTCTGTGAAATTATTTAAAGATAATTTAAAATTATCTTTCATATAATTTGATAATGCTGAAATAAAAAGAATATCTTCATTATTTTCCATTTTATATAAATAATTATTTATTAATTTAAATTAAATAATATTTTTCAATTATTTTTTTTAAAGGAAAAGTATATTAAAAATAATGACTACTGTTGAAGAAAAAAATTTTATTGAATTTGATAAAATATTAGTAAATATTGATAATAATATAAAAAAATTAAATAATAATTTTAATAATTTTGATCCTCAAATTCTTCCAAATACAAATAATTTAATTTCTTCTGCTTCTTTAATTTTAGCTAAATTAAGTGAAAATAATAATATTTCTGATATTTTAGAAAAAAAATACAATGATTTAAATGAAAAAAAAAAGATAATATCAAAATTTACTGATGAATATCAAATAAAATTATTAAATGATTTAGATAAAAATGATGAAGAAAATTCTAATTTATTAAATAATAATAATAATAATATAAACAATATTAATAATAATTATGAATTAGGTTTAATAACGGATTATAATGAAAAATTATTACAAGATAGTATGAATAATTTAAATGAAATAAATGATAATTTACAAGCAACTGCAAATAATTTAATTAATCAAGGAGATTCAATACAAATTAATAAAAATAAATTAGATAATGGAGAGAAAAAAGTTGATGATATAAGTAAAAAACTTAACCAAATTAAATGGGGAAAATATTGGGGAAAAATTTCTTTGATAATAATAAATATTTTATTGACTATAATTATTTTATTGATTATAATTATAAAAATGTTAAATTTTATTAAAAGATAAGATAAAATATTTATTATATAATTATTTAAAATAAAAATTTTATTATTTTTTAATAACATAGATAATTTAATTTGGGGATTGGGGATTGGGGATTGGGGATTGGGGATTGGGGATTGGG
>JAEEGK010010504.1_pt1 | contig 21339 bp, 15 predicted proteins | sample 8958771 | NCBI WGS metagenome assembly JAEEGK01 (sample SAMN16246547, study PRJNA631951) | gut metagenome | biome: gut microbiome; feature: rumen; material: SC-attached | host: Bos | place: Iran: Karaj | collected 2018-10 | reverse complement strand
CCCAATCCCCAATCCCCAATACCCAATCCCCCATCCCCAATACCCAAAAAAACAATAAAAAATAAAATTATTTAATATAATAAATTTAAAAAAATATATATAATAATTATAATAATATAATTATCTTTTATTTATATAAAAAGAATAAAATTATTTGAATTAAAATATTTTAATAAATAAATTAAATTAAATTATTTCAAAAATTATATGTCAAAAACTGATATAATAAATATAGATAATTATAATGAAAATAATCAACAATTTATTAATTTAAACACTGAAGATATATTCATTCGCCAAAAATCCGAAATTGAAAAAACTAAATTAAAAAATAAAAAAATTAAATTAAAAACAACTTTTGATTTATCAAATCAAGGTGATATAACAAATAATTCTCATAGATTAAATAATAATCCAACACAAATAAATAATAAAAATGAAAATTTAAATAATTCTTTACAACCAATTTCATTATTAGATTATAATAATTTTGAATGTACAGATTTTGATTATAATATGGATACTGAAAGAGAAAACCTACCTAAAATTGATAATATTTGGATTGAAAATAGTCAATTAAAAGCTTATAAAAACGGTCAAAAACCGATTGAATTAAAAAATTTGGCTTTAAGAACTAAAAATGAAATTAATTATGATAAAAAGGGAATTGAATTAGTAATTGATTTTTCTTTAAAATGTAATTCTCAATTTTGGATATTTTCTCGAAGTTTTGTAAATAAAGATTTAAATGAAAGTATTGTTTTTGATACAGAATCAATACATAATGAATCTAATGATGTTTTTAATAAATATGCATCTGTAATAAAAATAACTTATGAAGATTTTAAAAGATGTTTTATAAATTATGGAACATTTGTTGAAGATAAAAATAAAAATATATTAATATATAAAACCTTTTTTAAAAGGCAATTAATAGAATATAAATCTACAGAAAAAAATTATTATGATGAAGATGATTATTGTGATTTTAATTTAGTTTTATTAGATACAGGAAATGAAAATATAGAAACAAAAATAAAATTAAATAATAGTGAAAAAGAAAATTTAACAAAAGGAAATTTTTATATACCAATAAATAAAAAGGCAAGATTATTATTTTGTGGAGTTGGCGAAAGTGTTGAAATTAAAAAATTGTTTATAAATACATTTGAAAAAATAGATGATGATGAAAATTTTAATAATATTTTTTCAAATGAAAAAAAAACTTGTAATTGTTGTATTATATTTTAATACATTTATATTTATATTTTTATAATAATATTAATATATTATTAATTGAATAATTATTTATTTTTATATTAATTTACAGCAATAAAGTTTTTTCTAAATTTAAATTAAATTTGAATTAATATTTATTATTATTTGAAAAATTAATAATAAAAATTTTATTTTTTATAATAAAATTTTTAAAAAAATAATAATATGATAGAAATTTCTATTGATGATTTAAATTCTTCTTTAAATTTATCGAGTTTTGCAAGTTCATATCAAATAATCGAAAATATTGGAAATGGAGCTTTTGGGAAAGTTGTAAAAGCAATAAATAAAAAAAATCAAGAAATTGTTGCAGTTAAAATATTAAATATTAATAAATCTAAAAGTAAATATGAAAATATTAAAACAGAGGCAAATATTATGAAAGATTTAAATCATATAAATATTGTAAAATATTTAGATTATTTTGAATCTGGAAATAATATTTATATAGTAATGGAATATTTAGATGGAGGGACATTAAAACAATATATTGAAAATAATAAAGATAATATAAATGAAAATATTGCAAGAATTATTATTAAACAAATTTTAAATGCTTTAAGTTATTTACATTATACTTGTAATATATGCCATAGGGATGTGAAACCAGATAATATAATGTTTTCCATAAAAAATGATATAAATACAGTTAAATTATTAGATTTTGGTTTAAGTACAGATAATTTTGAATCAAAAAATTATTTATTAAATTGTGGAACATTATCATATATGGCTCCAGAACAAATATCTAGTAAAACATATTCAAAAGCAGTAGATATTTGGAGTGTTGGTATAATTTTATATATGATGTTAAATAAAGGAAAAAATCCTTTTTATACAATAGGTGAAAGTAGAGAAACAGTAATTAAAAGAATAACAAATGAAAAATTAACTTTTGATACAAAAGAAAATCCTATGAGCAAAATGGCTCAGTTATATATTAAAAAATTATTAGAAAAAAATCATTCTTATAGATATACTGCAAGACCTGCTTTAAATCATCCTTGGATAACATTAAATAAATATGATAAAATACCTTTAACAATGTATGATCAAATGAAATATATTGAATATATTGATAAAATGAAAATATTATTATACACTACATTTTTTTTAAAAAGTCAAATAATAAAAAAAAAATCTACAGATTGCACAGATTATGAAGAATATGAAAAGAGAGTAAAAATCACAAATAAACAATTATATAAAATATTTAAAAAAAAAAGAAATTCTATGTTTGTTCCTAATAATATTAATCATAATGAAATGGAAGACTCTTCTATTGAAGAAGATAGTATATCTGACGAAGAAGGTGTTTTACGTAATTTAAAAAATTCAAAAACTATAAATTGTTATTCTAAAAAAAAAGAAAATAATATAAAAAGCTCAAAAACTTTAGAATTTATTAAAAATTGTAAAAGACTTCCAGACATAAATCATAATAATATTAATAAAAATAAAGAAAATAATTCAACAACAAATGATTATATTTCAAATATTCCTAGAAAAATAAATACTATTAAACTTGTTATTATTGGAAAAGATAAAGATAAAAAATCAAATTTAATTAAAAACCATGTAAATAGTAAATCAAGAGTTAATTTTAAAATGGATTTACCATATTTATCAAATATAAAAGATAAAAATGAGTATCAAAATCGAAAATCAAGTGTTGGAACATTAAGAAAATATAAAACTAGTAAAGAAAATAGTAAAAAAAAAATAAATAGTTATCAATCACGTTCAATAAGTAATAAAATAAGAGATAAAAAATAAAATTAATTTGTAAATTTATAAATATTTATAATTTGAGTAATTAATTAATTTTAATATTTATTTAAAATTAATTTTATTTTAAATATTTATTATAAATTTCATAAATATTATTATTTTCTTAATTATGAATTCATTCAATATATAAATAATATCTAAATAAAAATCAATAAAAAATATCAATTATATTTTTTATCCAAAATAATTATTTTTATATATATATTAAACTTATTTATTAATTTTTATAATAATATTAAACTTATTTATTAATTTTTATAACTTTTATATTGTTTTTAATAATATTTTATTAACAAATATAATTAGATTAAATGTCACTTTTTCAAAATAAAAAATCTGCAAGAAAAAATTTTCAAAGTTTTAATAATCTATTTGAAGATGAAATTGATAATATGAAATTTGAAATAAAAAAATTAAAGAAATCAAAAAATTCACATGAATTAAATAATTTCGAACAAATTACAGATATAAAAACAAGTTTATTTTTAAATAAAAATTTTTCAAATAAAAATAATTTATTTCACGAAAAAAATATTTTATCAAGTCCTTATATATCAAATGATATTAAAAATAAATATAACGAATTATATTTAGAAACATTAAATGAAGGAAATCCTAATAAAAAATATAATTATAAATCTAGAGCAAATCCTAAATCAAATAGAAATAGTTCAAATAATTTAAATTTAAATAATTTTGATAAAAAATATATATATACTTCTCCTTTAAAAAATAATTATCCAAAAAATGAAAAAATAATAAAAAAAAAAGAAGAAATATTTAAAATATTAGGAGAAGAACCAAATAAAAATTCTAATAATAATAATGAAAATCAAGAAAAAAATAAAATTAAATTATTTAAAATAAATATGGCTAAAAAAGAATTTAATAAACTTTTATATGGTTCAGATAATAAATATAATATTAAACCTATTCATCATTATTATAATATTATAGATAAAATAAAAAATTCAAAATTTACAGATAATATGATAAAAAATAATAATAATTAAAATATTTTATTTTATTTTTTTTTATTATATTAAATATAAATTAATATTATTACTCACAAAAAATATTATTAAATTATTTAACATATTTTAAAAAATTATTTTTCTATATTATTATAAAATATATAAGATAATTCTATGGTATCAATTGTGCTATTAATTTTACCTTTTTTACTTATACTTTCTACCAAACGATTTAAATATAATTCAATTTCATCATATTCTCTTTTAATGATAAAAAAATTTTCAAACATATTATATTTATTATTTATAAAATCATTTTTATCATTTATAAATATAAAAAAAAAATTATTACCAGCTCTTTTAATAGGTTCATAATTAAATAAACAAACAAACATTTTATTATCATTTTTATCAAATATATTTTTTATTTCTTCTTGACTTATAGTTTTAAAATTTGATTCAAAAATTTCTATGTAATAATCTACTTCATCATAATTATAATTTATCGAACCATCAAATTGATATATTAAATGTAAAAGATTTGAAGAAATTACAACAATTCCTTTTAAGACATATTTTTTTTTTAGTTGTTCATTAAGATTAGTATATAATATTTCTTTAATATTTTCAGGTTCATTTGAAATTAAATTAACATTTTCTGTTAAAAATTTAGGAGATTCAACTTGAATGTCATTTATATCACATTGTAAATATATTATTGCATAATTTTTATTTTGTAAAAAATTTGATATATGAATATTGTAATAATAAAAATTTTTATTTAATAAAACATCTTCATTTATTTTTAATGAGACATTTTTTGATTTTTTTATTTCGACATTAAATAATTCTTCAGATTGAAAAAAATTTTCAATATTTTCTGAAGAAATTACACATATTTTATTATATAAATTTTTATTTTTATAATAAGATAAATATAATATATCTTTATTATCCATTTTTTTTAAATTTTTTTTATTTTTATTATTAATTTCATTAGAATTTAGAGAGCATGCATCTGTCATATTTGCAATTATTCCCATAATATTTTCAAAATTAATAAAAATTTAAATATATATAAAAATCTATATTATTTATATTTATTTTTTTATATATATTTTAATATAAATTTTATTTTTATTTTAAAAAAAATGCAAATGAATATTGAAAAATATTTATCTAACATTTTTACTTCAGCATGTAAAGATGCTTTTAAAGAATTTCTTCCTGAAAATTTTGATGCTCAAGTTATTTGGAATTCCTATGAAACATCTGATTTAACTACTTCAGCTGCAATGAAAATTTTTAATATGTGTAAAAAAAATAAAGATTTTAAATTTAAAACTCAAGAAGAAATAGCTCAAGAAATTTTGAAATTTTTGAAAGATGAAAAACAAATAGTAGGAGAAACAAAAATTACAAATCAAATTCCTACTCAAAAAGGAAAAAAGAAAAAAGAAGAAAAAAAAGATGAAAAAAAAGAAGGAGAAGAAAAAAAAGAAGAAGAAAAAAAAGAAGGAGAAGAAAAAAAAGAAGAAGATAAAAAAGATAAAAAAAAAAAGAAAGAAAAAGTTTTACCAACAATGGTTTATATTGATATTAATTTAAAAAAAGAATATATTGAAGAATTATCAAATTCAATTTTAGCTTCTAATGAAATAAAAATAAATACTATTTATAGTGGACATCATGTTGGAGTAGATTTTTCAAGTCCAAATATAGCAAAAGAAATGCATGTAGGTCATTTAAGATCAACTATTCTTGGAGAAACAATTTGTAGAATTTTAGAATTTATAGGAAATAAAGTAGAAAGAATTAATCATGTTGGAGATTGGGGAACTCAATTTGGAATGTTAATAGCTCATTTAGAAGAAGTTAATCCAAATTACACTGAAAATCCCGAAGCTGGAACAGATAACATAAGAGATTTAGAAGAATTTTATAAAAACGCAAAAAAATCTTTCGATGAAAGTCCTGAATTCAAAAAAAAAGCTCAATTAAAAACAGTAGATTTACAAAAAGGAGACCCAGCCACAAGAAAAGCATGGCAATTTATTTGTCAAGTTTCAAGAGAAAATTTCGAAAAAATTTATAAAAGATTAGATATTCATACTTATGAAAAAGGAGAAAGTTTTTATGATCCTTTATGTAGAAAATTAGTACCTGAATTAGAAGAAAAAAAATTATGTATTTTAGATGAAGGTGCAAAAATATTTAGAATTCCAAATGAAAAGTTACCTTTAATTTTAGTAAAATCTGATGGAGGAATAGGTTATGATACAACTGATTTGGCTGCTATTGAATATAGAATAAATGAATTAAAATGTGATTGGATAATTTATGTAGTTGGAGGTGAACAAAAAGAACATTTTAAATTATTATTTAAAGCTGCTGAAATATGTGGATGGGCCGATCCAAAAAAAATAAGGTTAGATCATATGGATTTTGGATTAGTTTTAGATTCTAAAGGTAAAAAATTTGCTACAAGAAAAGGAGGAAATGTTAAATTAGGAGATGTCTTAGATGAAGCTTGGGAAGATGCAGAAAAAGAAATGAAAAATAGAAATGAAAAAAATAAAATGGGATTGAGTGATGAATATATTCATAGTGCAGCTGAAAAATTAGGTTATTCTTCAATAAAATATTTTGATTTTAAACAATTTAGATCAACTAATTATAAATATGATTCAAAAAAAATGTTAGATGATAAAGGAAATACTGCTGTTTATTTATTTTATATGTATGTTAGAATTTTATCTATTTTTAGAAAAAATAACTTATCTCAAGAAGATATTGATAAATTAATTAAAACAGAAAAAATTGTTTTGACTGAAAAATCTGAAATTAATTTATTAGTACAAATTCTTAAATTCAATGATGTTATTGATGCAGTTTTAAAAGATTTAGCTATAAACTTATTATGTGATTATTTATATGGAATTGCAGTTAAATTTGCCAATTTTTATGAAGATAAAAATTGTAAGATAAGTGGAAATAATTCAAGAATTCTTTTAATTGAATTATGTAGAAGATTTATGAAACAAACTTTTGATTTATTGAATATGACTCCAATTGAAAAAATTTAAATAATTTATTTATGAATTAAATAAAAAAATTATTCCATATTTATTAAAAAATTAAAACACCAATTTAATTTTTAATAATTTATTTCATTATTTTAATTAGATATTAATTATATAAAAATATAAATTTAATTTTTAATTTAATTAAATATGAATTTGATTTCTTCAGATATGGAAATAACAAGTGAAATGAAAAAAGATGCCGAAACAAAAGCAAAAGATTTTTTAGGACATACTGAAATAAATGAAGCAGATGTTAGTAAACAAATGAAAGATTTTTTTGATAAAAAATATCAACCTAATTGGCATTGTGTAGTTGGAAAAAATTTTTTTTCATCTTTTTCACATGAAGAAAAAACATATATATTTTTTTCTGTAGGTCAAATTTCAGTTTTATTATATAAAATTGGTTAAAATTATAAACAATTATTAAATAAAATTAAATATATTTTTTAAGTTAAACATTTTTTAATTTTGTAACTGGTTAAATATAAATCATTTTAACAATATTTTAAATTATAATATTTATAAATAAAAAATTTATTTTTTTAATTTATATAAAATAAATTCAATATATAAAATAATTTATAATAATTATATATTTTAAAAAATTAAAAATTACTAAAAATCAATAAATGGAATTTTTTAATAATTCAGAAATAAATGAAATGGTTGAAAATTCAATTGAAGAAATGAATAATGATTTTAATATCCTTCCAGAGAATTTAGAACATAAACATAATATATCATATAGAAAAGAAATGATTCAACATCTTAAATATTTAATTAAAACACATTTATCACATAATGAAAGTAAATACGAAATATTTTATACTGCTGCAAGATATATAGATATTATTTTAAGTCAAAATAAATTTTCTTTAAGAGTTGATAATAACCATTATTTATTATGTATTAGTTGTTTAATAATAACTTTAAAATTTATGGGAAATTTTGATATTTCTGATAGAGTTATGAAATCTTTAATTAAATCAAAATTTCATTCATATCCAAATTATGAAATGAGTTGTATGTATTCTTTAGACTATAATTTAATTTATACAACAGCTTATAATTTTATAAGTTTAATATCAGGTAAATATAATGAAAAAGTTTATGATAGATGTAAATCGATTTTATTTCAATTTATTGAAAATGAAAAATTTTTAAATTATTCGCCATTTTTAACGGCTGTTGCTATTTTTAAATTAAGTAAACAAATTTGTGGAATAAGAAAATATAATTATTATGATAAATTTTTTAAAAATAAAAGAGTTATTGAAATTGAAAATATATTAAAAGCTAATTATTCAGATAATAATAGATATATTAATTCTGGTTTCGAAGAAAATTATTCTCCAATAAAAGTAAAATTATCTAATTATCATATTAATATAAGAAATAATAATAATAATATTAATAATAAAATAAATAATAATAAAAATAATAATATAAATAATAATATAAATAATGATAATAATAATATTACAACAACTGCGCCAAATAATTTAAAAAAAATTTTGTATAGAAAAATTCCTTATTCTTATCAAAAAAAATACCCTTTAAATAGTAATCATTCAAATCCTAGTCCAACCTTTTGTTCATCAAATAATAGTAGATTAAATTATTCTTCATCTAAAAAAATCTTTTATAGATATAATATTAATAAAAATTATACAAATTTAAATAATTCAGGTTCAAACAATAGTAGTTTTGGTTCAGGAAGTATTAATAATAATATAGGTAGTAATGATAATAGTATTGGTAGAGAAGGAAATTATCGAACTATTAGAGATAATTCTTATGGATATGAAAATAGTTATCGAGACAATTCTTCAAGTTCAAATAATGTAAATCAAATAAATAATTCTTCAGATTTTGTTTATAATAAAAATTTAAACAATAATAACAATAATTTATATTTAAAAAAAGAAAATTTTATAAAAGAATCTTCAATTAATAGAAGAGAATTATTAAATAATAGTTCAAATAGTTCGAGAATATCAAATAATATACCTTTAATTAAAAGAAAAAAAAATATAATTAATTCAAATATTATAAGAAAAAATGAATCTTCTAAAGTAAATAATAGAATTGCCAAAAGAATTAATTATAATGAAATAAACAATAGAATTGGTATTGATTTAGGACAAGTTTCAAAATTATCATTTGAAAGACTTGCTAAATTAAGTATAAGATATTTAAAAAATGAAAAATCATATTAATAATATAATAAGGTTTAAATATATAAAAGTTTTTATATATATTCAAAATTTAAAAGTAAAAATAATATATATTATTATTATAAATATATTAATACAAATATTATATAAATATTTATTTATTTTTTACTAAATAATTTTTAAGAATTAATAAATTTATATAAATTTAAATATTTATGAATTTTTTTTCTATCTAAATTATTTTTTTATATTTTAAAAAAATATATATATTTTTTATTATATTAAAAAATATTAAATAAAAAACATATTTAATTTTATATTAAATTTATAAAAATGGGAATATGCTATCAAAAAGAAAAAGAAATAAAAAAAAATCTTTCAAATCATAGTATTAATAATCAAAATAATAATGGACCTATAATAAATAAAAATATGTATAATGATGAACCAAATTTTAATCCTAGATTTGATGATATGCCAGAATATGGTAATGGTATTACAAAAGGTTTAGGAATAAAACAAATGTTCGCTTATAAATGTGATTTAAAAATAGATGAATTAAATAAATTAAGAGATGAATTTTGGTCATCTAAACAAATAAATAAGCAACAATGGAAAATTATTCATCAAGCATGTATTTATGATCATATTAAAGCAGAAGAATATTTATATAAAAATAATATGAAATGTAAAAGTGGATGTATAAATGAAGTAGTTGATGCTAATGATAATGTTTATAAAGTTCCTAATTTTTGTATTAATGATCCTTATTTTGAATTAGAAATTTTACCAGAAGATAATAAACATTCTGACACAATTAATATTATTTTATTTGATATTACTAATCAAAAACAAATTAAATTAAAAGTTAATGAAGCTGAAAAAGGTGAATCAATTATTCAAAAATATGCCAAAGCACATAATATTAATTTAAAAGAAAATAAAATAAGATTACTTTTTGGAGGTGGAATAATTAAAGAAAATGAATCTTTATATCAACATAAAGTAAAAGATGGATTTAGTATTCAAATTGTGGTTTCAAAAATAAATTAAATTTTATTATAAATTTTAAACATTTAATTTTTGCTTTTTCTTTTTATGTAATTATTTATTTTATTATAATATTAAAAATATTTTATATAAATTATATTCAAATTATAAATTAAAAATTAATTAATTATTTTTTATTTAAATAAAAAATTTATTATAATATTATTAATTAATTTATAATAACAATAAAATTATTATATTAATATTTTTAATTAAAAAATGTATATTTATATATTTATAAATATAAAATAAATTTTTATTCTTCATTTTCACCAAAATTTAATTTTTTTTTTATAGAATTAGAATTTATTTGATATGAATTTTTATTTTTAATAATATTATTAATATTATTATTATTATTATTTTCATCAAAAATTAAATTTTCTAATAAATTTCCTGAATTTAAATTTGTTTCAATTCTATTAGAATAATTTATATTTATATTTTCTTTATCATTATTTTTATTTTCTGTCGTTTTTTTAGATTTAAAAATTGATAAAAAATTAGATACATTTGAATCAGGAGAATTAATAACTGTTTTTTGCTTATCAGTAGATTGAAAAATATCAATTTTTTCATTTGATTTTATAGGATGTTGTTTAGAAAAAAATTCATCAGCATAGATAACTTTTAAGTTATCATTTTTTTTATTATATTTTTCATTAGAATCATTGTTTATCCCAAAAGTTATTCTATTTCCAGGTAAAAAATCACCAAATTTAATATCATTATAATTATTATAATTTTTATTTTGGATTTTATTTTGAGTTGAATTCAAATCATTTAAAACATAACCAGGACTTTTTAAATTACTAATTTCAAATGTATTATTATTATAACTTTTATTATTTGATTTATTATAAGTATTATTAAAATTTGGTTGATAAAATTCATTATTTTTAAAATTTTCATATTTAATATTATGTGAATAATATTTATCGTTAAATTGATTTTGATAATTATTATTATTAAATTGATTGTTATTCATATAGTATTGCGGAACATTATAATTGGGAGGTATATTATTATAATTATTAAATCTTGAATAAAAATATGCATTAAAATCAAAATTATTATTTTCATCTTTTTTATATATTATATATAAAATCAATATTAAAATTATTGTTAAAGCAAATAAAATAATTTCTCCCATTTAAAATTTATTTTTAAATTTAAAAATAATATAAAAAAATAATAATTTATAAATTATATTTTTTATAAAATATTATAATTAAAAATAAAAATATGAATTACAAAAATAAAATATAAAAATCAATAAAAAAATAAATAAAAATAAATAAAAAATATTTTATTATAAATTTTTCAATTTTTCCTCTAATTCAATAAAATCTTCTCTATTTTTCTCTTCAATTTCTAACATACCATATAAAACATTCATAAATCTTTCACTATATCTACTTTTTAAATATTTCTGCAAAGCTAATTTAATTGAAATCATATCTGATAACTCTCTTATATCACATAATGCGTTGAAAGTCAAAGTTGCAGCTAACAAAAAACACAATCCCAAACTGAATACATCAGATTTATATACATTATGTTCTATATATTTCGAATTATCCGATTTTTGTAAACTATAAAACAATATAGGACTCATATATAATTCCGTACCTCTTATAGTCTGAGTAATAGTATCTCTTTTTTCCTTACTTTTATTTATTAATTCTTTTGCTTCTCCAAAATCAGCTATTTTAAATTCATTATTGTCAAATAATAAAATATTTTGAGGTTTAATATCTCTATGAGCAATATTATGTCTTTGTAATTCAGCAAAAGTAGCTACTAAACATTTTAATATTCTTATTAATTCATCTTCTGAATAATATTTTCTTCTTGTTTTTCTTGCCATTATTTCTTTTTCCCAATCACGTTTTGCTAAATCCATAAGTACATACATTGCAAATGTTGTTTTGTCTAATATTTTTGTTTCAATTCCATATACTTTAACTAAATTTAAATTTAATAAACCAAGAGATAAAACTAAACTATACTCACTTTGAAGAGCTTTCATTTCACTTTCAGTATTTGCTAAAATTTTTTTCATTGCGAATCTATTATGATGTTTATCTTCAACTTCATAAATTTTCCCAAAAGTTCCTTCTCCTACTTGCTTAATTACGTTATAGTTATCACTATTAAAATATTTTTGGCGATTATCATCGTTTTTTTTATAGTTTTTTTCAATGTTTATAGCTTTCATATTTTTAGAGTAGATAAAATTATTTATATCTCCTCTTTTATCATTGTTGTAATAATTATTATTTGATAAGGAAAAATTAATATCATTTTTATATTCATTATTATTATTAAAATATAATTCATTATAATTATTTGAATTTGAGTTATTTATATTAAAATGGTTTCTATTATGTTTTTGTTTTACTGGTTGTATAATAGAAGGGTTTAAATTGATATTAATTTCTTCATAATACCCTGTTTTTTTTCTTTTAATAAAACCATTATCATGTGTTGGTATTTGATTAGGTTGAGGTTCATTTGTATTTTGAAATAATTTCCTAAATAAAAAATTATTTTCTTTTTGGCTTACAACTCTTCTTATTAAACCTTTATCATTATTTTCTTTATAATTACTTTTACTATAATGATGTTCTGGATTATGATAAGGAACATTAAAAATTTCTTCTTCTTCATCAAAAGAAGAATCTTCTTCGTTTTTTTCTTTAATATTTTTTTCATTTAAATTAGGTGAATATTTTTTATATGCTTTTTTAACAGGTGATGCGCTTTTTATAATATTATGATATAAATTAGATTGATTCTTTTTATTATTTTTAGATGAATTATCTGAATCATCTTCATAAACTTTTCTTAAATAATTTGTACTTTTTAAATTTTCACTATTTTCATTTTCACTGTTACTTTCATCTTCAAATTTTTTTGATCTTAAATTTTGTGAACTTTCTCTTTTTAGAAAATTATTATTTATATTATTGTTATTTTTAAAGCTTACAAATTTTTCTTCATTTTGATTTGTATAATTATAATTCATTAATTTTTTTTCTGAATTATGAATTTGCTTATTATAATGCATTTTATGATTATGTTTGTTTTCAAAGCTATTTTCTTTATAAGAATTGGTATTATTATTTTGACTATAATTATGACTAGAATCTTTTGTTTCATTTGTATCTCTTTTTCTAATAACTTTTTTTTCCTTAATGCCATTAGAATTTATTCTAAATCTTTCATGACAAATAGGACATAACCAAAAATGATATTCATAAAAATTTAACATATGACATTTTGAACAAACAACTATTTTTTTTTTATTTAATACTCCTTGATATAAAACACCATTGCATTCTTTTTTATGTAAAAATTTATATGAATTCATTTCCATTTGATTTAAATCACCACAAGGTAAATTATCCGGTTTTGCTTCGATTCCATTAAATAATGTAGTTTTCATTGCCATTTTCATTTTTTTATATTCTAAAGGATTATAAACTTTTGCCTCTGCTAAAAATTCTTCCTTACAAATTAAACATTTTGATTTTATTTGATTATTATTTAATTCATATTTACATGATATACAAGATAGCTTCTTATTTTCTTTGTTAATATATAAGGTGTTGTGACATTTAGGACATTTCATAACATCATTTATTACTGCATTACAATGATATTTTATCCATGTCGCAGGCTTGAGTAAAGGGTTGATATTTTTATCTTTTTTGTTTGGATCTTCTAATTCAATTTTAGTGTAATAATCTAAATCACAAGGTTCACATTTCATATGAACACATTTTGAATGATAAATTTTTTTACATCCCAAACACAATAAATAATTTCCTTTTTCTAGCATATAAAATTTGTTTCCACATGTATGTAAAGGTTCATTTGTTAAATTACAATGAGGTATAAAATTATTATCATTATAATAATCTGCATTTTTAATATTACTAATATTTTGAACTATTTCATTAATATGATTATATTCTTGATCATAATAATTTTTTTCAATAATATTTAATATTTTACTTAAAGTTCCTGTAGGATATATAATATTTTTTGGAATTAATGAAATTTGAATAAATTTTTGTAACGAACTTAGAAAGTAATTTTTTTTTAGCAAAAGTATTTGTGAAAATAAATCATTATATTCATCATAAGCAATATTTAATAAAGTCTCTTCTTCTTTTGATAAATCGAATTTATTTCTTCGATGATGACTGCTATTTGATTGCTTAATAGACATAATTGTTAATATATATTAAATATTTATTTATATGTTTTTATTTTAATAATATATATATAATTTATTAAAAATAATTAATAATAAATAAATATTAAGAAATTTTAAATTTAAATGGAAAACAATATTAATAATGAAATTAATAAAAATAAAAATTTAAATTCTCAAGAAACTACAAATATTAATTCAGTTATTACACCTCAAAATCAAAAACCATTTAATTATTTATCAATTGATAATAATAATTTTATAGTATATAATATTAATAATAGTTTAGAAAATTCGGAATTTAAAAAATATGAAAATGGAAAATATCAATTTGTAATAGGAATTTTATTAGAAAATGATTTTATTGAAGAAAGTTTAAAATTAAACACTACATTAGAGGCGATATTAAAAAATATTAATAATTTATCTTTATTGAATATTAAAGAAGAAAATATTCTAATTTGTATATTTATTTCTCAAATAAATTTTTTGTTTAAAAATTATAATAATATAATAACAGATAATAATGAACTATTAATTTTAGATTGTTACAGTGTTTATAATAAAAAGATTTCAATAAAAATTATTGGAAAAAAATTTTTTTCATATAAAATAGATTTAATAAAATTTTTTTATAATAATATAATTAAAGATTTAATGTTTGAAAAAAATACAATATATACATCTTTTATTTCTAATGGTGTTATTCCAAGTGATAATTTATTTTACAATTTAATGATTGCTAGTTATGAAAAAAAAGAAAATAATTTTATATCAATTCCTTATATAGATTATTTATATGAAAACACAATAGGTCAATTAAAAAATTTTGAAAATATTTATTTTAATATATATGATTTAAATTCTTATGATTTTTCTTGTACTGTTCCATTAACATCAAAAATTAATTTAATGAAAATTGATGAAGTTTTATTAAAAAATATAACATTATTTTATAATAATATGAAATCAAATTCAAGATTAACTTATCATGATTATTCTCTTGCTTTATATTTATATAATATGGGATTTAATATAAATTTTATTGATACTCAAAAAGCTCAAATTTATTTAAAAAAAATTAGTTTTTGTGAATATATTCAATATTTCATTGAAAGAGACAGCGGAATTTTTGGTAATTTTTTTAATTTATTAAGTACTTTATTTAATTTTAGTAGATGTAATATATTTAAAAAAATAATTTTATTATTTCAAATTTTAGGTTTTATTGTTCAATTTATATACCCATCTTTATCTACAATGGTTGTATATTCTATATTTTATGAATTTTTTGATTTATTTGATGGAAGAAGTGCGTTTTTTTTCACAATGATATATATATTATTTTTATTAATGTGTGGAACAATATTTTCTAAATATTCTAAAATAAACAAAACAGAATTTATTTCTTTAATTTTATTAATTTTTTTTACATTATATTATATATTCATTTTAGTAAGTAGTGTTTTTGCAATTCATCATATAAAAAAAAATAAAAATCATAATAGATATAAATTTAAAAAAATAGCAATAATTTTTTTAATGATTTTAATAATTTTACCTGCTTTTTTACCTATATTATTTAAAATAAATAAAATTGTTACAAATATATTAGGAATGATATTTTATTTAATAATAGGTGTTCCAACAACAAACTCAATTATTTTAATGGGAACTTTATTTAATGCGCCTGATTCATCAGGAGGAAATGATGCATATGATAAAAAATCTTTATTTATTTTTGTATTTTATTTGTTTAATATATTTTTTGGACATTTAATATTATATATGCAAGATAGAACAAGTAGAGTTAATTGTGTAATGATTTTAGCTATAATTTTTTGTGTTTATAATTTTATTAAAATTGTTGGAATTATAATGAATATTTTATTTAGTGAGAATTATGAAAATAAGATAGGTAATAATAATTTAGTAGAAGAAATAAAAAATTATAATCAAAGTGTTTCAGATAATATTAAATTAAATAATAAATATAAACCAAGAAAAAAAGAAAAAATAATAAATAATAATTTTAATAACATTAATAATAATAATAATATAAAAGGAGATTATACAAAAAGTAATAATATTTTATTTAATGATGAAAATATAAATGAAGCTTCTTCAAGATTAGAAATTTTAAAAAATGAAAATTCGGAAAAAAATATAATAAATAAAAGTAAAAAATATTCAAATAATAATGAAGAAGATAATAATAAAAAACATAAATTAAAAAATTTTTTAGGTTATGAAAGACCATTCCCACATAAAATAGAAAATGAAAGAAAAATAAAAACAGAAGTTCAATCTTTAAATTATAATTATTTAAATAATAATAATAATTATGATAATATTACAGAAATAAATAAAAATAATAATAATAAAAATTATATAATAAACAATAATAATAATAATAATAATAAGAATAATATGTTTGAAAGTTTAAGTGAACCACATATAAAAAACACAACTAAAAAAAGTGAAGATGAATTTGATTATAATATCTAAAAAAATAATTAATTAAAATATAAATAAAAAATTATTTTTATAATATTTATTTAAAAATAAATATATATAAATATTAATTTAATAGAAATAAATAATAATATCATATTTTTTAATAAATATTTTTATTTATCAAAATTAATAATTTTTATATTATATTTAAAATGAATAATGATTTAAAAGAAAAAAAACAAAAATGTATTCATAAAAATCCTGCAAAACCAAATAAAAAAATAAAGTATCCTTATAAATTTTGTCCTAATTGTGGGTCAATAATTTGGGAAGAAAATTATAAAAAATATATAACAATAAAACCGTTGAATATGGAAAAAAAAATTGAATATGACCCAATAGAAATTGCTTTAACAATGAAAGAAAAATCTAGACAAAAAGATAATCAAGAAAATGGAGTTAGTCATAATTATATTAAAAAAAGAAAAAAAGTTTTAATTTTCTTACAAAAATTAAGTATTAAAATGAAATTTTCTGACATGAGTTTTTATCATAGCTTATATAATTTAGATAACGTTTTAAATAAAATTACAGCAAATGAAGAATTAAGCACAAAACAATTATATTATATAACAATAGGTTATTTTAATCTTTGTTCAAAATTTGATGAAAATGATATTTTTGAACCAGATTTTTCAGAGTTTACATCAATAGATGATAAACATTTATTAAGTACAAATGAAATGTTTAAATATGAAATGAAATGTTTAGAATTAATTTCATATGATTTAACAACTTTTTCAGCATATGATTGGTTATTAATATTTTTATATAATGGTATTTTATTTGAAGATGAAATTGAAGGAATGCCAAATAATACTGTAACTAATATATATAATTTCTCTAAAAAAATGTTGGCCAATATTACAAGCAAAAGTTTTTTTATAAAATATTCTCCTTTTATAATTTCTTTTAGTATAGTTATGTATTCAAGGGAAAAAAATTTACCTAATCTTAATAAAAAATTTGATGAAATATTAAGAAAATTTTATCGAATTTCTACGTTTGAATATGATGATTGCTTAGAAGATATTAAAGATGATGCAAGTGGAAAAAAAAAAGATTCAAAATCTAGTAAAGATTTAAATAGTATAAGTAATAAAAATAAAAAATCTTCTATTTCTACCGCTCAAGAAAAAAATAACTATTCAACTAAAGATTTAGATAAATTAAATATAGAAGATATAAAAAAAAGTGACAATAATGAAAAAGTTTTAAATACTAATGATGTTAATAATAATCCAAGAAAAGATAGAAAAAATTTTAAAACACAAAAATTAGATAATAAAATTGATATTAAAAAAGTTAATAATAGCGATAAAATTAAAAATTCAGAAATTAATAATATAGAACAATTTAGTAGATCAGGAACATTTGGAAGTCAACATCAACAAGAACCAAGAAAAAATAAACCCAAAGGAACAATATTAGTAACAGATAATAAAGATTTTAAAGCAAAATTAAAAGAAAAAAGTGATGAATATTTTAAAAGTGAAGGATGGGCAGTTAAAAAAGAAGGAGATAATAATACTAATAAGAAAAAAAATAAAGTAACTTTTAATAGTAATATAGTAACTGATAATAAAAAAAATAAAATTTAATTATTGAAAATTATATTTATTATATAATTATTCTTTAGTTATAAATATTAACATATATATAATATTATTTATTAAAATATTTATTTATAAAATTATTTTTAATTTTTATTTCAAATTTAATTAAAATAAAAAATAAATATTTATTTAATTAAAAAATTAATTAAAAATGAAATTAATTAAAAAATTATTAAAATTAATAAAACATAAATATAATAATTAAAATAAATAATAATTTATTAAATTAAAACTTCTAAAATAATGGTAAAATTTATAAATAATTTTTTCATTAAAAATTAACTTTAAATAGTCAGAAGAAGATAATTCAAGTGTTCAAGAAAATAGTGAAAATAATAATGAAGAAGAAGAAGAAAAAGAAAATTTTGAAAATGATAACTTATCAAATCATGATGATCACCCAAAATGTGTTCCATTAGATGTATATAAAAAAGTTTTTAAAGAAAATAAAGAATTAAAACAAGAAATTGAAGATTTAAAACAAAACATAAATGATAATGATAAAGATAAAAATAAAGAATTAGTTAATAAATTACAAAATCAAATTAAATTACTTCAATCAGAAAAGAAAAAAAATGAAAATATTCTATTAAAACAAGAAAATTATGTTGAACAATTAAAAGATAAAATTAAATCACTCAATTCAGATTTAACAAAAATAAAAAAGCAATTAATTCAAAAAGAAATGGAACTTTCTGATTTAGAAGAAAATAATTTAGAATTAAATAATAAAATAGTTGAAATTAAACAAACTAATAAATATTCAGAAAGTTCAAAAATTACACAATTAAATGAAAAAGTTATTAGATTAGAAAATGAAAATGATATTTTAGAAAATAAAATTGATTTAATAGAAAAAAGATATAAAAATTTGCAAGAAAAATATCTTAAAATAAGTAGCGAAAAAAGAAAACAAAATCAAGAAGATTTATATCTTCAATCAAAAAATAATGTAAAAAAAAAAAAAGATAATTTTAGTTCAAATAGATCTAGATATAGTAGTAATAAAGATAAATTAGTTTTACCTCTAATAAATTCTATGGATAATAATGAAATTACTTTATTAAAAAAAGATTTTGAATCAAGTAAAACAGAAGGAAATAAAAAAAGTAAAAGTAAAAAATTATTTGAGAAAAATTCACCATCTAAAAATGAATAATATTTTATTAAATATATTTTAATCTATATTAATATTTTATTCATAATGTTATATAAATATATTTATAAAAATATTAAATTATATATAAATTTATTTATTAAATTATACTATTTTTTCTATAAAAAATAAGATTAAAAAATTAATTTTCTTCTTCAAGTTGAACACATTGTTCATAAATTAATTGTCTTAATTGTTCTTTTGTTAAATCAGGTGAATCAAAACTAAAATTAAATGTGCTTTCACTTGTTGGTTCTTGTTCAGGATCATGTAATCCTTCAAAATAAGGATGAGATAAACATTGTTCTACATTATATCTTTTATTTGGACTAAAAGTAAGCATCTTTCCTAATAAATCTAAAGCAACAGGATTTGCAGTTGGAAACATTACACTAAAACTTTGTTTAGTTCTTCTTGCTAATTTATTAACAAAATTTTTTACCTTTTCATCTGTTATAAATTCTAAATCACTTTCACTTGGACTTCCTAAAACACTAATAACCTTTTGCAATTCATCTAAATAATTATCGGAAGGAAATAAAGGTTGTCTTCCTAAAAGTTCAGCAAATATACAACCAATTGACCAAACGTCAACAGCTTTTGTATAATCATTTGGATTTAATATAATTTCTGGGGCTCTGTACCATCGAGCTATTACTTTTTCAGTTAATTCTCTTTTCGAATCATCATATATCATATTATTAGATATCTCTACAGGTAAATTAGGGTTATCTATCAATTTTTGAACTGTATTATCATCATCTTTTATAATTCCATGATCTAAACCTAAATCACATATTTTTAAGTCACAATTTTTATTGGCTAAAATATTTGCGGGTTTTAATTCTCTGTGAACAACATTTGCGGAATGTAAAAATAATGTTCCTCTTAATATTTGAAATATAAAATATTGAATATGGTCATCGGTTAATTCTTGACGAGAATATATAACTCTATGTAAATCTGTTTCCATTAAATCTGTTATAATATATATATCATTATATGTTGTTGAATTACTTGGTTTTGGTACTTCTAATAATGTTATTAAATTATCGTGGTCAAAGAATCGTAACATTTTTATTTCTCGTAAAACTCTTCGAGCATCATTTTTATCATCAAATGCATTTGTTATCTTTTTTATTGCCACATTACGATTTTCTTTTTTATCGTAACATGAACATACTGTGCTATATGAACCTATTCCTATTTGTTTTATAAATTCATATCTTTCATCTATTTCAAATCGAACACCTGAAATTGTAAATGTTCTTTTTGATTTTTTTTCTTCTTTTCCTTTTGAATTTGTTGTTTTATATCCCTCCATAATATTTAATTTAAAATTAAAATATAAAGATTTAAATTTAATTTTTGATTAAATTAAAAATTAAAGAAATTTGATATTATTGGGGATTGGGGATTGGGGATTGGGGATTGGGGATTGGGGATTGGGGATTGGGCCCAATCCC
>JAEEGK010010503.1_pt1 | contig 21342 bp, 21 predicted proteins | sample 8958771 | NCBI WGS metagenome assembly JAEEGK01 (sample SAMN16246547, study PRJNA631951) | gut metagenome | biome: gut microbiome; feature: rumen; material: SC-attached | host: Bos | place: Iran: Karaj | collected 2018-10 | reverse complement strand
GGTTTTGCGGAAATCAACCGCCGCCTGCAGCCTGTTCGGGATGAGAAGAAAATGACGATCCATATGCAACGAATGGATATATTCGATGCTATGCACCGGATCTGACAGGAGGCGGATACCATGATTGAGACCGGAGAGATTCTCCAGACCATGCGGATGATCCAGGAGGAAAATTTTGACATCCGTACAATTACACTGGGTATCAACCTGCTGGACTGTTCCGACCCGGATCCGGCGAAATGCGCGGAGCGGGTGTATGAAAAAATCTGCAAAACTGCCCGGAAACTGGTACGCACCGGCGAAGACATTGAAACCGAATTCGGAATTCCAATTGTCAACAAGCGCATCAGTGTTACTCCGGTCAGCATGATCTGCCAGGGAGACCCAAGACCGATCGCTTTCGCGCTCGACCGCGCAGCGGCTGAAGTCGGGGTCAATTTCCTGGGCGGGTATTCCGCACTGATGCACAAGGGCGCCACAAAGGCCGATGAACGGCTGCTTGCCTCCATTCCGGAGGTGCTGAGTGAGACAAAGCTCCTGTGCTCAAGCGTCAATGTGGCATCCACCCGGAGCGGCATCAACATGAATGCCGTGAGGGAAATGGGAGAAATCATCAAGAAAACCGCTGAAATGACTGCAGACAGCGACGGACTCGGATGTGCAAAGCTGGTCGTGTTCGCCAACGCGGTGGAAGATAACCCATTTATGGCCGGCGCTTTCTGCGGACCGGGCGAACCGGAATGCGCGATCAATGTCGGCGTCTCCGGGCCCGGTGTTGTGAAAGTCGCCCTGGAAAGTGTGAAGGGACAGCCGTTTGACGTAATTGCTGAAACCATCAAACGCACCGCATTCAAGATTACGCGTGTCGGGCAGCTGGTTGCCCGTGAAGCCAGCCAGCGGCTGGGAATTCCCTTCGGAATTGTGGACCTGAGCCTTGCACGCACTCCGGCACGGGGAGACTCTGTGGCGCATATCCTGATGGAGATGGGCCTGGAAATGGCCGGCGCACCCGGTACAACCGCAGCACTCGCATTGCTGAATGACGCCGTGAAAAAGGGCGGCGTGATGGCCAGCAACCATGTGGGAGGCCTGAGCGGTGCGTTTATTCCGGTAAGCGAGGATATCGGCATGATTGAGGCTGCCGCCGCCGGCGCACTGACGCTGGAGAAGCTGGAAGCAATGACATGCGTGTGTTCCGTGGGGCTGGACATGATCGCCATTCCCGGAGATACATCAGCAGCCGCTATCAGCGGAATTATCGCGGATGAGGCAGCCATCGGAATGGTGAACAACAAAACAACCGCTGTACGTGTGATTCCGGCCGTCGGCAAGAAGGCCGGCGACCGTGTGGAATTCGGCGGGCTGCTGGGCTTTGCACCGGTCATGCCTGTGAATCCGATGCGGAATGAGGAATTTATTGCCAGAGGCGGCCGGATTCCGGCGCCGCTTCACTCTCTGAGGAACTGATGAGGAGAATATGAGCAATTTTGTTGATCAGGTAAAGATAACGGCAAAAGCCGGCAACGGCGGTAATGGTTCCGCATCCTTTCACCGGGAAAAGTATGTCATGAACGGCGGGCCGGACGGCGGAGACGGCGGAAACGGCGGGGACGTTCAGTTTTATGCAGATGAGAATATGCATACCCTGCTTGACTTCCGTTTCAAGAGCAAGTATACAGCGGAGAACGGCGGCGACGGAAGCGCCAACCGGTGCACGGGCAAACGGGGAGAGAACCTGGTGATCAAAGTACCGGTCGGGACAGTCATCCGGGACGACGAAACCGGACGTGTTATGGCTGATATGGATGTGCCCGGGGAAACCCGGACCCTGCTGAAAGGCGGAAAGGGAGGCTGGGGAAACCAGCATTTTGCAACCGCCACCCGGCAGGCACCGAATTTTGCCAAGCCCGGTATCAAGACTGAAGTCCGGACATTGAGGATGGAACTGAAGACCATTGCGGATGTCGGATTGGTCGGTTACCCGAATGTCGGAAAAAGCTCCATCCTGAGCACTGTGACAAGTGCGAAGCCAAAGGTAGGGAATTATCATTTCACTACCCTGACACCCAACCTGGGCATTGTACGGCGGTACGGAAAAGATATTGTGCTGGCTGATATCCCGGGTCTGATCGAAGGGGCGGCAGACGGTGCAGGACTCGGCCATGATTTTCTCCGGCATGTTGAACGGACACGCCTGCTGCTGCACGTGGTGGATATTTCGGGAAGCGAAGGGCGGGATCCGATTGACGATCTGGACCAGATCAACACCGAGCTGGACAACTACGGGAATCTGGGTGAACTGCCGCAAATTATTGTGTGCAACAAAATGGACCTGCCTGGTGCCGAGGAAAACCTGAAACGCATGAAGGTGCTGGCGGAAGGCATGGGATGTCCTGTGTTCCCGGTGAGCGCTGCTACGAGGGAAGGTTTTGAACCCCTGCTGGACGAAACTGCCAAGATGCTCGAGACACTTCCCCCGATCCTGCATTACGCGGAAGAGGAAGAGGAAGAACCGGAACAGAAGCTGACGAATGACTTCACCATTGAGCGCGACGGTGAGGACTATGTGGTAACCGGCGCAGGCATTGAGCGCCTTATGGAAAGCGTGAATTTCGATGACCTTGAAAGCCTGAACTGGTTTCACCGGACACTGCGGCGCATCGGCGTAATCGATGCGCTCCGGGAACAGGGAGCCGGCGAAGGCTCCACAGTACGGATCGGTGAAATGGAATTTGATTTTGTCGAATAACCGGAAGAACGGAGGAAACAATATGACCGGCAAACAACGGGCAATGCTGCGGGGAATGGCAAATACCCTTGAGACCATTCTTTATATCGGGAAGGATGGAATTACAGACAATACCATCAAGGAAGCATATGACGCGCTGGAAGCGCGTGAACTGATCAAGGGATGCGTACAGCAGGGAGCTCCGCTGTCCGCAAGGGAAGCGCTGACGGAACTGTGTGAAAGAACCGGCGCAGAACCGATCCAGCAGATCGGACGGCGATTTGTGATGTACCGTCCCAGCCGGGAAAACCCCCGGATTGTAATTGAGTAAAAATTCCATTACGGAAGTGAGCACAATGAATACACCACATATCAGGGATTTTGCAGGCAAACGGATCCACATGATCGGTATCGGCGGGAGCAGTATGAGCGGCCTTGCCGAAATGCTTATTGAACAAGGGTACCGGGTAACCGGAAGCGACCGGGATGAAGGATACCTGATCCACCACGTCCGGGAAGCAGGCGGTGAAGTTATGATCGGACAGCGCCCGGAAAACGTGCACGGGGCGGATCTGGTGGTGTATTCCGCGGCAATCGCAAAAGACAATCCTGAACGGGCTGAGGCAGACAGGCTGGGGATTCCTTCACTGGAACGGGCATATCTTCTCGGACAACTGATGGAAGGATATCCGAAAGCTGTGGGCATCTGCGGGGCACACGGAAAAACAACCGTTACCAGCATGCTGAGCCAGATACTCCTTGAGAACGGAAAAGATCCGAGCATTCATATCGGAGGACGCCTGGATGCCATCGGCGGAAGTGTGCATATCGGCCACAGCGATATTTTTGTGGCGGAAGCATGTGAATTCAACCGGAGCTTTCTGCAGATCAGCCCGACTGTGGCTGTGGTGCTGAACATCGATGCCGACCACCTGGACTGCTATCGGGATATTGATGAAATTGAAGAGACATTCGGAAAGTTCCTGAGCGCGCTTCCGGAAAACGGAATTGCCATCGGGAACGGGGATGACCCCAGAGTGCGCAGGCAGATTGAAAAGCTTGGATGCCGGAAAATATTTTTTGGATTCGACTCCCGGAATGAATGGCATCCGGAACGGAAAGAGGAGGACGACCGCGGATACGCAACGTTCAGCCTCATGCACCGGGGACAGGAAACCGTCAGGATGAAAATGGGGGTTCCCGGAGATTTCAACCTGATGAACGCAATGGCCGCCATGGCTGCTGCCGACGCGCTGGGAGTGGAGCCTGTAAAAGCCGCAGCCAGCCTGGAACACTTTACCGGCGCCCACCGCCGTTTTGAACTGACAGATGAGATTGACGGTGTGGAAATATTCCACGACTACGGTCATAATCCGGCTGAAATGAGGAATGCGCTGAGCATTGCCAGAAAGCGCTGCAAAGGCCGCCTGTGGGCGGTCATGCAGCCCCATACGTACAGTCGGGTCCGGAATCTGTTCAATGATTACCTGACCTGTACAGAAGCGGCGGATATCACACTGGTTACCGATATCTGCGCCGCGAGGGAAAAAGACCCCGGAGACCTGAACAGCGGGATGCTGGTGGACGGGATGATCAGAAACGGGATTGACGCCCACTGGACTCCCACATTTGATGACACGGAAAAATACCTGCGGGAAAACTGGCGGGCAGGAGACCTGGTGCTGACCATGGGATGCGGGGATATCAACCTGCTGAACGTCCAGATACACCGGCATGAAACGGAAAAGGGGGAGAAAAAATGATCCCCCGGAACAGAAGAGAAATCCGTACGGATATCCTGCAGGAAAACATGGAGAAAATCCGCGGCAGTGTGCCCGACGGTGTGAAAGTGCTGGCAGTTGTCAAGGCAGACGGATACGGGCATGGCGCAGCTGAAACGAGCCGGGCAGCCCTGGCAGGCGGAGCCGATATGCTGGCTGTCGCGGCTGTAGGTGAAGGTGTTTCCCTCCGGAAGGCCGGAATCAGCGCACCGATTCTGGTGCTGGGCGCTGTACTTGACATTGACGCATCCGACGGTGTTGAATACGGGCTTATCCAGACTGTATGCACTCCTGAAATGGTACGGATATGTGAAGAAGCCGGGAAGACGCTGGAGAAGACAGCGGAAGTCCACCTGAAGGTGGATACCGGAATGGGCCGTATCGGTGTGCGGAATACCGAAGAACGCGATGCGGTGCTCGCTGAAATCGGGAAATGCCCGCATGTGAAACTGACGGGAGTGTTCACCCACCTGAGCGATGCGGACGGGGACGAAAAAGGTATGGCCTATACAGAGGAACAGTTCCGGTTGTTCCGCCGGCTGACCGATGAACTGCCGGGAAATGTGATCCGGCACTGTGCCAATTCCGCAACAATCCACCGCCGTCCCGATATGGCTATGGATATGGTCCGCGCCGGTATCAGCCTCTACGGTTATCCGCCGGTTGAAGACAATATCGGACTGAAACCCGCGATGCGGTGGACAGCCAAAATCAGCTATATCAAGGAACTGCCCGCCGGGGCATATATCAGCTACGGGAGAACTTACCGCACTGACAGAGCAACCCGCGTAGCCACTGTGACATGCGGATATGCGGACGGATACCACCGGGCTGCAAGCGGCAAGGCAGAGGTGCTGATTCACGGAAAGCGCGCACCTGTGCTGGGCAGGATCTGTATGGACCAGTTGATGGCTGATATCAGCGGCATTGATGATGTGAAGGCTGAGGATGAAGCAGTACTGATGGGAACGGACGGAACTGAAATTATTACAGCCGAGGATCTCGCAAAGTGGAGCGGAACAATCAGCTATGAAATCCTGGTGGATGCCGCCAACCGCGTAGAACGGGTGTTCAGCAGCGGGAAGAGTGAAGAAGACGGAAAGGACTGAGACACAGATGACGGTAAAGAAAAAACAGCCGGTGAATCCGGTGACAAAGCCCTACCTCACCGGAGCTGTGACGGATGAGAACACACTCAAAAAGGTACTGAAGTTCTTCGGGAGCATGCTGCTGATGATCATTATGTGCTTTATCATCTGCACCATGATGAATTTCGGGAACGGCTTCCTGCGTGTAAGTGCAAACGCCGCTGTGGTCCTCCTGGTGCTCTTCATCCTTTACAACCAGGGACAGACGCATGGCGCTGAGGCAGTGGCCCGGGGGGAAATCCTGTACCAGCGGCAGGAAAAAGGTCTGGATATCGCAGCCGGCGAACGACGGCTGAGTTATCATCCGCTGAAGGGATATGTGACCGCACTGATCGGAATGATCCCGTTTGTTATCCTTGCGGTGATACTTGCGATCGGCGCGGAACGGCAGATGACCACAGCCGGGACACTGCCCGGTTGGACGAGCTCGCTCATGCGGAGAAGCGATATCGGCGGAGCCCTGGTTTCCTACACAGAAGGTGACCCCGTCAGGTCTATGGATATCATCCGGATGATTGTGCGGGTGGCAATTATGCCGTTTGTCAGCATGGTTGGATCTGCCAATAAGGACCTGATGCTGACCGTGGAGCGGATCAGCCCGATTCTTCTGCTTTTACCAGTCATTTCATACGGGACCGGATTCCTGTTCGGGAAAAATGTAAGGACGAGGATCCATACCCAGATCGAAGAAAACCGGAAGATCCGGAAAAAGCGGGAAATCAAAGCGCGAAAGGCACGCCGCAGGACTGTATCCGCACCGGAACAACTGAACTGACAGGAGCGGCAGATGCGTATTATCGCGGGTACCGCCCGGGGGCGGAAAATCGAAGCGCCGGAAGGGAAAAATACCCGTCCGACGCTTGACAGGGTACGTGAAAACCTGTTTAATATTCTGCAGATGAATATCCGGGGCAGCCGGGTACTGGATCTTTTTGCAGGAAGCGGGGCTTTGAGCATCGAGGCACTGAGCCGCGGCGCTGAAAGCGCAACAATGGTGGATTCAGACCGGAACGCTAACAGGATACAACGGAAAAACCTGGAATCACTTGGATTTGCCGGACAGGCTGAAGTCCTGCTGCGGGACTGGAAGCAGGCTGCCATGGAACTGACGCGCGAGGGACGCCGGTATGATCTGGTATTCCTGGATCCCCCGTACCGCATGACTGACCTGCGTGAGGTGTTTTCCGCGCTGGAAGGACTTCTGGAGGAAGACGGAATTGTAATCCTTGAACATGAGGCAAAAGCCGAAATATCCGCCGGGGATGCATTCAGCGAAACAGACCGGAGACAATGGGGTTACTGCGGCGTCAGTTTTTACCGCCTCAGTAAAAACAGCGGTAGCCGCATGGAAGGAGAAAAAGCATGAAGGGCGTTTTTCCCGGATCGTTTGATCCGCCGACAAGGGGGCATCTGGACATAATCCGCCGTGCTGCGTCCATTATGGAGCATGTAACAATCTGTGTCATGGTCAACATTTCAAAAACAGGAATGATTCCTTTTGACCAGAGGGCTGCAATGCTGAAAAAGGCCTGCAGTGATATTCCGAATGTTTCGGTGGATCAGTGGGACGGGCTGCTGGCAGACTATATGCGCAGTCAGGAACCGGGCACCGCTGTAATCCGGGGAGTGCGCAGCAACGCTGAGTTTGAACAGGAAAGAAATGCGGCTGCCGTTAACCGTATGCTGTATCCCGGGCTGGAAACCATCCTGCTGTTTGCCGGGGACGGAATGGACAGTGTGTCCTCCTCCACGGTGCGGGAGGTTGCGGCTTTCGGCGGCGATTACAGTTTCCTGATTCCGGAAAAGATCTCAAAGGATATCGACAGGTATCTGAAGAAATAAAAAAACTGCCGGATGCGGCGGATGAGGAGGAATACGACATGGCGGGAGACATCAACAGCGCAGAGCTTTGCCTTAAAGCGGTCAGCGTGCTGCAGGAGGAACTGAGGAACGCACGGAAAACCCTGATCAACAGCGAAACATGCGTGGTTAACCGGAGTACAATGACAGCCCAGCTGGAATACCTCCGTGACAACATTCCGGATACGGTGGAAAAGGCTGCTGAAATTGTCAGGAATGAAGAACAGATCCGCATGGAGGCGGAGAGAATCCGGAAGGATACGCTGAGCAATGCACAGGCGCAGGCCCAGGGAATGGTGGATGACGCAAGCGCAAAGGCTGCATCCATGATCGACCAGGCGGTTCAGGAAGCAAACGCGCGGGTAGAGCATGCTGTAAATGAGGCAAACGCCACCGTTGAAAATGCCAAAGCGGAAGCAGCCCGGATTATCGCAGACGCACAGAAGAAAGCGGACGAACTCGTGGAAGAGGAAAGTATTGTCCGCCGTGCCCGTGTGGAAAGTGAAGAACTGCGGGAAAACGCACGCCAGGAAGCAGCAAACCTGCACAAGAATACGCTGAATTACATTGACTCCCTGCTGGCAGAAACGGACCGGAAGATGAGTGAGCTGATCAACAATATCCGCCTGGAACGGAATGAAATCCAGAATCGCAGATAAAAAACGAATTTGTATAAAATGACCAAAGTGAAAGAGGAATGCTTGTGGAAACGGGCAGTTCCTTTTTCTTTTGCCTTCCCGTATAATATAGCCACAGATGGAGGCACAGGCTTCCGAAAAAGCATAGGAGGATTCAACAATGGCAAGTGTATCCCTTCAGCACATCTACAAGGTGTATACCGGAAACGTAACCGCTGTCAGCGATTTCACGCTGGACATCGAAGACAAGGAGTTTATTGTTCTGGTCGGACCTTCCGGCTGCGGTAAGTCCACCACCCTGCGCATGGTTGCCGGCCTGGAAGAAATTTCCGACGGCGAACTGTACATCGGCGACAAGCTGGTAAATGATGTTGCCCCCAAGGACCGCGACATCGCAATGGTGTTCCAGAACTACGCCCTGTATCCGCATATGACCGTGTATGACAACATGGCCTTCGGTCTGAAACTCCGCAAAACCCCCAAGGATGAAATCAAGCGCCGCGTGGAAGAAGCTGCGAAGATCCTGGACATTGCCCACCTGCTGAACCGTAAGCCGAAGGCCCTGTCCGGCGGCCAGCGCCAGCGTGTTGCTCTGGGACGTGCTATCGTCCGTGAGCCCAAGGTCTTCCTGTTCGACGAACCCCTGTCCAACCTGGACGCCAAACTGCGTGTTGCGATGCGTACCGAAATCACCAAGCTGCATCAGCGCCTGCAGACCACCTTCATCTACGTTACCCACGACCAGACCGAAGCTATGACGATGGCCAGCCGTATCGTGGTTATGAAGGACGGCGTTATCCAGCAGGTGGATACCCCCCAGAACCTGTACGACTTCCCGGCAAATGAATTCGTCGCCGGCTTCATCGGCAGCCCCCAGATGAACTTCTTCAATGTCCGCCTCGAGCGCGAAGGACAGGATGTTGTGGCGCTGTTCGGCGAGAACAAGATCGTGGTTCCCGAGAAGAAGATCGCGAAATTCACTGATGAAAGCTACATCGGCAAGGAAGTTGTGATGGGCATCCGTCCTGAAAACATCTCCGATGATGAAGCGAAGCTCGCTGAGTTCTCCACCGCCACAATTGATGTGGACGTGGAAGTGACCGAACTGATGGGTTCCGAAACCTACCTGTACCTGAGCACGACCGGCAAGGACGGCAACATCATCGCCCGCGTGGATCCCCGCACCTCCAGCAAGGCCGGAAACAAGATCCGCATCGCGTTCGATACGAACCACCTGCACTTCTTCGACAAGGAAACGGAGAAGACCATCCTGAACAGCGGTTATATCGGATAATCATCATCCATACAGAAAAACCAAGTCCCGGGCTGTGAAGCCCGGGACTCTTTTTTCTGATATTATCTGTCAGTCCGTGTTGAGCGGGGAACGGCAGATTTTGAGGGAGGGAATCTGAGCAATTATTTCCGGTGAAGTCTCATTCAGATGATTTCCGTCTGAATATCCTTTTCCGACGGATATGAGATTGTAATTAAGGCTGGAAATCTGCAGAAAGAGAATCTCTTCGCCATTGACAGCATAGACAACCGCACTGTGCTGGAAGTTCATTTTATTGGCCCGGTATTCCACGCGCACAATGTCACCAACCCGCAGGCCGCCGGCAGCTTCCATGGAATAGTAACATTTCCAGTTCTTATGAGGATTTGGCTCGCCGGAAAGCAGATAACCAATGAATTGAGCAAAACCAAAGCATTCGCCCCATCCGCCTGTATTCGGCGAGTAGGATGCGACCTGATCAATGCCCCAGCGGCATCCGTACCAGTCTTTCCGGAAACCGGAACGGTTGTGGCGGATTACAGCAGTATCGGTCCAGCCGGGGCATTCCGGGATTCCGTGGTATGTCTGATCTGTATTGGCGGGGGTCGTCCAATACCAGCCGTCATACAGTTCATATTCTTCAATAATGGCATCGAGGTTTTCCGTAGTAAAGACACCGGCGAAACGGTCGTCTCTGTAATTATATGCTGCCAGGGCGGAAAATGTGCAGGGCAGGATCATGAATAACACCAGGATAAAACAGCATAAACGCTTCAAGATCCCGCCTCCTTTTTTCAAACAGAATAATCTGGATATATTATAAAGCTTTCGGGAGTCCGGCGCAACCTGGACAGCCGGAAAACGGGTCTTTCATTAAATTCCTGTTTGTGATAAAATCAATCAGATCAACGCAGAAGGGGGAAAACCGCATGAATTCACAGTCCGTTCGCATCAGCCTGATGACAGCGGATGAGGTACCGGACGGCATCCGGTCGCGCCTGAATGCCGGCGCTGAATCCGTACGGGGAAACGGGATGATCTATGTCCGGGCCGGCGGTAAATACCTGTGCTGCGAAGACAGTGAAGCCGGGGAAACCCTGATCCATGTCCTGAAAGAAAACAGGAACGAACGCATCACAGTTTCCGATCCGTGGCAAAGGATCCTGTGCGGTGATAATTCCGAAGGGATTCTCCACGACGGAGTTCCAAGATGCGTGATTGTTTTCCGTAGTTCCGCCAGGCAGGAACGTTCCCTGATTGATGAGCTGATTCCACTGGAACCTGGGGACGCTATCACCGAGAACAATGGCGGAATTGTGCTGATCAAAAAGACAGACGGGCTGACAGATGAAGAGATTGCAGAGTTCGCCGCAGCGGTGACGGGTGCCGCCGAAACCGAAGCCGGCATACGGCTGCAGGCCGGGATCGGCCGGCCGACCCGAAAAGTATCAGAACTGAAAGACAGCTATTCCGAAGCGGAGACGGCGATCAGCATGGGAAGACGTTTCCTGTCCGGTGAGTCGGTATACGCATTCGGGCACCTGGCCGCAGAACGGCTGATAAACGCAGTGCCCGCTGCAGACCGCGCACAGCTGAGAAAGGAACTGTTTACCCCGGAAACCCGGAAACTGCTGACCAGTGAAATGATGGAGACAATCGACGCATTTCTGAGGAATGATCTGAACCTGTCCACAACTGCCCGGGAAATGTTTATCCATCGGAACACCCTGATATACCGGCTGGACAAGATCCGGAAAGTAACCGGATACGACCTTCGGCATTTCCAGGATGCAATGGCTTTCAGGCTGCTGAGCCGACTCCCGGAAAACGATGAATAAACACGGGAAGGCGTTTCCCGTGAACGGAGGAACCTGAATGAATAAGAAACTGCTGCTGATTGCTGTGCTGGGACTGTGCATGTGCTTTCTGACCGGATGTGTCGGGTCTGAATTCTTCGGAATGAGATCTCCCTGGCTTGAAAGCCTTTTCGGAGAGGATACAGAAGAGGGGACCGAAGACCAGTCTGCAGATACCCAGAGCGAAACGGTTACAATCAGCCGGGAAGAGTATGAGCAATACCGGCAGTTTGATGAAATGATCGGCCTGATCGAATTCGCTGAAAATGCATTCTACAAGGATACTGACCGTGAAAAGATGCTGCAGTATGCAGCCAAGGGCCTGATGGCCGGCCTGGATGATCCGTATTCTTTCTACTACACACCAGATGAATGGGCAACCATGTGGGAAAATGATGAGGGCGAATATGAAGGCATCGGTGTACTGATCAACGCAAACTACAGGAGCGGGATCTGTACCATTATCCGCGTATTCAAGGGAAGCCCGGCAGAAGAAGCGGGCGTTCAGCGCGGCGATATCCTTTATAAAGTCGGCGATGACCTGTTCGTGACTGCAGAAACACTGCAGGATGCTGTGGATATTATGAAGGGGCAAGCCGGTTCCTCTGTGGATGTAACCTTTATCCGCAATGAGGAGGAAATTACGTATAATATCATGCGGCGGAAGGTAAACGTGAACCAGGTTGAGAGCACAATGCTGGCCAAGGATATCGGATATATCGCACTGTACCAGTTTGCAGGAGCCGCAGAGAAAGAATTCGAAACGGCTATGCGCAAGATGATTACCAGCGGAGCCAAAGGGCTGATTATCGACCTGCGCGACAATCCGGGCGGATGGGTGGAACAGGCACGGTATATTGCAGATCTGTTTATGGACCAGGGCGAGCTCTGCTATCTTGTTTATAAAGATGGATATGAAGATCATACAGAGTATCTGACCCGTGACGGTAAGGTCAATGTGAAACTGGTGGTACTGATGAATGAAAACAGCGCCAGCAGTTCCGAAATCCTGGCAGGGGCGCTGCGCGACTGCGCAGATGCAACGCTGGTCGGAACTGTCAGTTTCGGCAAGGGGATTGTCCAGGCGGTCACTGAAATCGGCGGGAAAGGCGCCGGATTCCAGATGACGATCGCTTCCTACCGGACCCCAAAGGGAACGGAGGTTCATGAAGTTGGCATTATCCCTGATGTGGAAGTAACGCTGCCGGAGGGTGACAACGGGATGTACGATTTTGCAGACCTGGAACATGATGTTCAGCTGAAGGAAGCGCTGGAGGCCATGAAGGAAAAACTGAAATGACCGAAGCCGGGGAAGTCCCCCGGCTTTCCGGCATCCGACAGCCGGATATACCAAAAAATTACTGAACAGAGGAGAGGATACCCCATGAAACGACTGATTGCCCTGATGATCTGCCTTGTGATGGTGACGGCCTTCGCATATGCCGAAGAAAAAGCGTTTACATTAACAGCTCCGAGCGGAGCTCCTGCGATTGCCGCAGCCAAGCTGGCGGAAAATGATCCGGAGCATTTCCGTTTTATTGCAGCTGACACGATTGCAGCGGAATTCAGCAAAAATGAAGCAGATTTCATTATCGCACCGATCAATGCGGGAGCAAAGCTATACAAAGCCGGAAAATCCAGCTATATTCTCGGTGCCGTTATCACACGGGGCAACCTGGTATTTGCTTCCCAGCGGGAAGGATTTACCATGGATGATATTAACGGGGCGAAGATCACGCTGTTCGGAGAAAATACAATCAACGCCTCAGTTGCTTTATATGTCCTTGAACAGAAGGGGATTGTTCCGCAGAATGTGGAATACCTGGCAAGCGCCGCGGAAACACAGGCACTGCTGATGACTGATGCAGAATCAATTGTGATGACTGCGGAGCCCGCTGTTACCGCTGCAAAAATCAAAAATGAAAAGATCGCCAGCATTGCGCTGACAGAGGAACTGAATGACCTGACAGGAAATACCGGATATGCACAGGCCGGCCTGTTCATCCGGGCGGAAACCCTGGAAAAGGATCCGGAGGGAGTCAGGGAGTACATTACACTCATCAAAAACAGTGCAGAGGCGGTTACTGCCGATCCTGACAGCGTTGTGAAGGCAGCGGTGGCACTGGAAATCCTTCCGAATGAAAAGGTCGCGGCTGCCGCGATTCCCAATTGCGGAATCCTGTATACCGCCGCTGCTGACGCGAAGGACCTGGTAGAATTTACAGCCAACATTGACCTGGGTCAGTTCGGCGGATCTGTTCCCGCGGATGACTTCTACTATGCTGAAAAATAAAAAAGCCCGGGAGGGCATTGCTTTCCTGCTGGGTATTGTGCTGATCCTGATCCTGATTGAAGCGGGAAGCGCACTGAAGGGAGACCGGCTGGTATTTCCCACCGCGGGGGAAATCAGCCGGGCTTTCGTGCGCCTGATATCAAGCGGCAGCACATGGACCAGGATCGGAACCACGCTTCTGCACATTATCGAAGCCCTGGCGCTTTCCGTGCTGATCGGCACCGGTCTCGGGATCGCGGAAGGACTGATTCCGTTCCTCCACGCACTGCTGCGTCCCATGATGGCACTGCTGCGGTCCCTGCCGATGATCCTGCTGGTGATTATCATTATGGTTATCGCACCATACTCCATGGTTCCGGTGCTGACGTGCGGGATGGTACTGATTCCGATGATCAGTGAGGCCGGATATGAAGGTGTTGTCCGGATGGACCCGGAACTGATTGACGTATACCGGATGAACAGCGGACTGAACATGACAATCCTGGTTAAGGTATACCTGCCCATGATGAGCGGGTACATGAAACAGGCGTTCATCAACGCAGCCGGCATGGGCCTGAAGGTGATTGTGACTTCGGAATACCTGGTTCAGACACGGGATTCCCTCGGCAAAACAATCTACACAGCCAGCTATTTCAACGAATATGCCGATATTTACGCATACGCACTGATTATGATCGGCCTTGTGGTCCTTCTGACGGGTGTGCCGCGGCTCCTGATCCGCGCCGCGGAAAACCGCAGGAAACCGGTTACCAGCTGGCAATTTCCTTCTCGATAAGATCTGCCGTTTCAAGGACTCCGTGTTCCCGGCGCAGCGATTCGCTGACGCGCCGGGCATTTTCATAATAGGATGAGTTGCTTTTCAGATCCAGCAAAGCCTTTGTGAAACGGTGAACGGTCAGGGAGGCACGGGGAACCGGCTTCGGGCCGCAACCCACCCTGTACACCCGCATTCCCCAAAAAGTCTGGTCTCCGGCAAAGGGAATAATCAGAGCCGGTTTTCCGTAGCGCAGACCGGATGCCGTTGTACCGGCACCTCCATGATGAATCACAGCACTGACACGAGGAAAAAGCCAGTCATGGGGGATGTCATCCACGAACAGGACAGAACGGCCGGATTTCAGTTTCCGGCCATGCCAGCCGGCGGAAATAACCGCACGAACCCCTGCAGCATGGACTGAACGAAGAACGATTGAAAGAAGACGGTTCATATTGCCGGAATTCATTGAGCCGAAGCCAATATATACAGGCCGTTCACCGGCGGAAAGGAAGGCAGTGAGCTCCCTGGGAGGTTCATATTCAGCGGGCGATTCATCAAAACAGAAACCGCTCATATGTACATGCTCTCCCCAGTCTTCCGGACGGGGAAAAAGGCACGGACTGATGGGATAGATTACCGGCACCACATGGGAACCGATCCGGTAATCAGGACGAATGGCAGGACGGCGGTCTGTAAGTCCACTGCTTCGGCGCCATTCACCAAGTACATGCTTTTCAATTGTCCCGATGAGATAATAACCGGCTTTATAGGTGGATTTATTCAGAAATGAACCGAGCCTCTGATTGCGCACGGCGGAAATCGGAACATCCCCGGTGGGGTCCATCGGAAAAAGATTGACCTGAATGCAGGGAATATTGAATTTCTCTGCAATGGAGTAATAAACAGAACCGAAAAAATTGCAGACCATTGCATCCGCCCCGCTGCAGCTGTCGAGCATATCCCGGAGCATTTCAGGAGCGGCATCCTTTACCCCTTTCCAGAGGCGGGGAAGATATGTCACTCCGTTTGTATCCGGTTCCATGATGGATTCCATCATTTTTTCCACACTGCCGCTGAGCGCATGGAAGTTAAGGCCGGCGGATATGACCGATTCACGGAAGCGGGTAAAAGCCGTTATTGTTACTTCATGGCCGCGTGATTTCAGGATACGGCCGATGAGAATAAAAGGACGGACATCACCGGTGGAACCGACCGACAGAAGGGTGATTTTCATGAAAATCCACCTCAGAAGCATAATTGAACGTACATAACACTGTATCTATAACAGTATCAAAAAGTATTATATCACAGGCACGCTAAGATGTCAGCCAGCCGGCCAAAACAGGTTAAATTGGCCGGAAAACCGCATAAAACAGGCATCCACGGGGAAAAAACGTTTGCATAAATGGCATCTAAGCTGTATAATAACCACTGCGAAAAGATGCATTTTTCGCTGATGGGGGTAGTAGATGTATAAATTGCTGCTGATTTCAGATCAGGAGGACGTACTGCACGCGTTTGAGGAGGTAGGGAACTGGGAAAGAACCGGTTTCAGGCCGCCGCACATCCGCCATGATTTTGAAGGAGCGAAAGACAGCCTCGCAAAGCACCATGCTGACGGTATCGCCATTGCGGTCAATCCGGAAGAGGAAGAGCGTATCCTGGCATACCTGCAGGAGTATTTTCCGACGGTCAGCATTTTCCAGGCGGGACGGACGCGGGAAGAGGTACTGATGTACCTGAACGAGCTGAACACCCTCCTGAACCGGCTGCATGCAGACTTTTCAAATGACCGGTTCCTGGAAACCGATATGCTGGCTGAATGCCGGCATGAGTTTTTCCGCAGGGTAATGACCGGAAAAGTCAAAAGCTATGCCGATCTTACACGCAATATGCGGCTGCTGCGCAGCCGGATGGATGCTGACCAGCCGTGCCTGCTGATGGAACTGACCCAGAAGGAAGCCGGAATCGATGACGATCTTGAGGGACGCTGGGAATACAGCCAGGAACGCCTGGAAATGACACTTCGCAAGATGCTGGGCGGAGATGTGCGCGGATTCCACATCCTCCCGACGGTTCATCCGAGCGGCGAAATCATGGTTCTGTGCTGTCCCCTTCACGGCGCCAGCGTCCTGACAGGAGAAAGCATGAGTACACTTCTGATCAACCATGTAGAGGAAGGGATTGACCATCTGAAGGAGTACTTCGGACTGGATCTGACTCTCCAGAAAACCAGGATCCTGCCCGCATTAAGCGCCCTGTGCACGGATGCGGGAGAAAATAAGCAATAACCATATCGATAAGGGAGGAAACAAGATGGGCATTCTGGACAAAATCAAAGGACAACTGATTGACGTCATTGAGTGGTCTGACAGTTCTGCGAACACCATGGTCCACAAGTATGACATGAACGGCAAGGAAATCATGAACGGCGCTCAGCTGACCGTTCGTGAAAGCCAGGTCGCCATCTTTGTGAGCGAAGGACAGCTGGCCGATGTTTTTGAGCCCGGCCGCTATGAGCTGACCACCAGCAACCTGCCGATCCTGACTGCGCTGAAGAGCTGGAAATACGGATTCAACAGTCCTTTCAAATCCGATGTATACTTTGTGAACACAAAGCAGTTCCTGGACAAGAAGTGGGGCACCAGCAATCCCGTTATGATGCGTGACGCCGAATTCGGAATGATCCGTCTGCGGGCTTTCGGTATCTACAGCTTCAAAGTCAATGATGCTGAAAAGTTCCTGAAGGAAGTATTCGGTACAAGTGCGCTGTTCACTGTGGACGGCGTTGAAGGACAGATCAAGAGGACCCTGGTCAGCGGACTGAGCGATGCAATCGCCGAGAGCAAGATTCCCGCACTGGATCTTGCCGCAAATTATGAAGAGCTTTCTGACTATGCGCTGAAAGCGATCAATCCGAAGCTGGCTGAACTGGGCCTGACCCTGTGCAGTTTTGTGATCGAAAACATCAGCCTGCCCGAAGATGTCGAAAAGGCGATGGACAAGAGGACAAGCATGGGTGTGCTCGGCAATATGGACCAGTATGCAAAATACCAGGCTGCCGAAGCAATGCGGGAAGCTGCCAATAATGAAAACGGCGGCGGCATGGCCGGTATGGGTGTCGGAATGGGCGCCGGAGCGGCCATGGGCCAGATGTTTGCCCAGAGCCTCAACACCTCCGCTGCTCCCGCTGCTCCTGCCGCACCGGCTGCAGGTGCCGTATGCGGATCCTGCGGAGCCGCAATTCCCGCGGGCGCAAAATTCTGCCCTGAATGCGGAGCAAAACAGAACGCTGGCGCTTTCTGTGTAAGCTGCGGAGCCGCGATTGCCGCGGGCGCGAAATTCTGCCCTGAATGCGGAGCAAAGCAATAAACCCAAACAGACATGAAAAAAGGGGCTGCCGGAAGGCAGTCCCTTTTCAGATGCGAAAAACCGGAATAAGCATGATGTATCAATGTTTACACCTCGGAGAACATGATATCATGCTCTTCCGCATACTGTTTCGCCTGGGATTTCGGCCGGACAACGAGCGTCAGGTGCCGGCATTCATCGAAAGCGTCATCTGCGATGACGGACAAAGAATCCGGAAGCTGCAGGGTAAGCAGGCTACTGCAGTTGACAAAAGCCTCAGATCCGATTTCCACAAGCCCCTCCGGAATTGTGACCTGGCTGAGACTGCGGCAGCGGGAGAAGACCCGGGGAGCGATCACCTTCAGCCTGTTTCCGAGGGAAACGCTCTGCAGCATATCACAGGACCCGAATGCATGGGCGCCCAGAGTTTCAAGCGAATCCGGAAGAACGGCACTGTCCAGCGATCTGCAGCCTTCAAAGGCAGAATCACCGATATCAAGCAGGCCGTCCGGGAAATTGATGGTCGTGAGGTTTCCGCAGCCGCTGAACGCACAGGATGAAATGATGCGCAGGGAGGCGGGAAGACGAACGGTAACCAGTGTGGAGCAGGCGTAAAATACGGAGTACTCCAGAATACTCAGGCTGTCAGGAAGGGCGATTTCAATCAGGGATGAACAGCCATGGAAAGCATAGCTTCCAAGGCGCGTAAGGGAAGAAGGAAGACGAACTGACCTGAGGCCGCGGCATCCGTAGAATGCTTTTTCCTCAATGACAGTAACGCTGTCCGGTATGGTTATTTCCGTCAGATGAACCCGATTGGCAAAGGCTTCCTCAGAAATGATACTGACACCTTCCGGAATCTGATAGGCATAGGAGCCGGAAGTGAACGGGTGGAAGATCAGCCGTTGTTCCTTCCGGTTGATGAGGACTCCCTTTTCCACACGGAAAACCGGATGCTTATCCGAGACGATGATTTCGGCAAGCGCAGTGCAGCCGGAGAAAACATTGACACCCAGCGATGTGAGCTTATCCGGAAGATTGACAGACTGCAGTGAATCACAGGAGCTAAAAGCATTATCTCCCAGGGATGTAATACTGTCCGGCAATGTGACAGACGCCAGGGACCGGCATTCCGAAAATGCTTCCGGGCCGATTGAACGAAGGCTTTCCGGCAACGAAACAGAAACCAGGGAAGCACATGACTGGAATGTCGAATAATTGATCTTCTTTACTGACGGAGGGATGATGACTGATCTGAGCGCGGAGCATCCGATGAAGCACCATTCTCCGATTGACCTGACAGAATCCGGGATATCCACGGAAACAAGAGACTCACACCATGAGAAAGCGGCTTCTCCCAGGGCGGTTACTGAATCCGGAATGGAAACAGAACGAACAGAATCCTGCCAGGAAAAAGCGTTATCCGCAATCGCAGTGACAGGATGCCCATCGTACGATGAAGGAATCCTTACATCAGGGCCGGTGCCTGTAAACTCATCCAGCTGGGCGGAACCATCCCGCCGAATGCTGAAGATGAAATCAGACATCAAGTCCACACTCCTCTCTGTGTTCAGTTGCCGGATCAGTAAAAAAAGGAAAACAGCTGAGCGAAATCAGGACAGCATGGCCGCGCCGATCACTCCGGCACGGGAACCGAGTACGGCCAGCTTGATTTCAGGCATGGGCTGGTCATTGAAAATGACGTATCTGGGATATTCTTTCCGAAGCGGCTCCATCAGGAAATCCCCGGCTTTGCTGACGCCGCCTCCAATCACCACAACTTCAGGATCCAGCAGGTTGACGACGCTGGCGACCGCCTGGGCCAGGTAAGATATATATTCACCGTAAACACGCACCGCGACCGGATCGCCTTCGCGGGCAGCATCAATGACTGTACGCGCTTCAATACCGGAAGGATCACCGCCCGCGGACCGCAGGATGAGAGATTCCGGATTGTCCCTGACGGCTTCCCGCCCCATGCGAATCAGCGCTGTGGCAGAGCAGTAGCGTTCCAGACAGCCGCGGTTGCCGCAGGTGCAGGGAACACCATCCAGATCCAGGATCACATGGCCCAGTTCACCGCCGATGCCATGATAGCCGTTCCATATCCTGCCGTTGATAATGATACCGCTTCCGATCCCCGTGCCGATTGTAATGAACACGCTGGATGAAGTACCGGCGCTGACACCGGCAACGCTTTCCGCCAGCGCTGCGACATTGGCGTCATTGTCGATGAAGACCGGCACATCCAGGTATTTCCGGAAAACTTCGCGAAAAGGCATATGGAACCAGCCCATATTGGTACACTTGATCACTTCGCCATTGGCGTTCGCGATGCCGGGAATACCGACACCGACACTGGCGATATCTTCCTTCCGACGATAGCCGGCGGCCGCAGCGGTTTCGGTAACGCAACGGGCGATCGCTTTAACCTGTTCTTCAAACGGAATATCCGTCCGGGTCGGAATGGTGCCTTCTCCAATCAGCTGCAGATTTTCATCCACAAGGCCGACCTTAATGCCGGTTCCGCCGATATCAATACCTACTCGAATCATGAGAATCCCTCCGTATAATATTTTTCAGGCTTCGGGGAAAGCCATGCTGGTGAGTTCCTGGATCGCACTGTGACCGGAACGTTTCAGGCTCAGATTCCGCGCAGCCGCTTCCACAATGATAGCCAGATTGCGGCCGGGTTTAATCGGAATTGTCTGGCAGGGAACCGGAACACCGAGAATGTCCACGGTTTCTTCCTCCAGACCGATCCGGTCATATTCCTTTTCGTCGTCCCATACTTCCAGCTCAAGGATCAGGTCAATGGTCTTGCTGACCGCAACCGCACCGATACCGAACATCGCACGGATATCGATCACTCCGATACCGCGGATCTCCATCAGGTGACGCACTTTTTCCGGGCATGAACCGATGAGACGGTCATCCGAGATGCGGCAGATATCCACCACATCATCCGCCACAAGCATATGGCCGCGCTTGACCAGTTCCAGAGCAGCTTCACTTTTGCCAACTCCGCTTTTGCCTGAAAGCATGACCCCGACTCCGTAAACATCCAGCAGCACACCGTGGCGGGTAATATGCGGAGCCAGACAGCGGTTGAGGTAATGAATGGCGGAAACCGTAAATTTCGTGGTGACCTGTTTGGTGGCAAAGAGAAAGACCTGTTTCCGCTCTGCAGCTTCGAGCAATTCCGGCGGCGGGGTCATTCCACGGCATATGATGACACAGGGGATACGGTAGGAGAAAAAACGATCGAGCAGTTCGCGGCGTTCTTCGGGAGTACGCTTATCCAGGTATGCCATTTCTACTTTTCCGATCACCTGGGGACGCTCAAACGCAAAGAATTCATAAAAGCCGCAGAACTGCATGCCGGGGCGGTTCAGCTCCGGAGACAGGATATCCCAGGTATCATATGGTGAAGACACAAGGCATTCCAGGCCCAGCGCCTGCTGGAAATCACGGGCATGAATCATGATAAAGCCTCCCCGGAAAGGAAATGCTCCGCAAGGTAGCGGGCAACCCCGTCCTCATTGTTGCTGCAGCATACTTCATCGCACAGGGGCCGGACATCTTTCCACGCATTGGCGACCGCCACGGAACGGCCTGCAGTTTCAAACATCGGCACATCGTTCAGGCTGTCGCCGA
>JAEEGK010010502.1_pt1 | contig 21342 bp, 18 predicted proteins | sample 8958771 | NCBI WGS metagenome assembly JAEEGK01 (sample SAMN16246547, study PRJNA631951) | gut metagenome | biome: gut microbiome; feature: rumen; material: SC-attached | host: Bos | place: Iran: Karaj | collected 2018-10 | reverse complement strand
TTATCGTCCAATAACCCAGCGTTATTGGGCAATAATGGCGGGTTATTTTGCGGTTAATAAAGCATGATGTTCGATGGCGGACGCTGGGCATCCAGCTCTGCTTTCATGAAGTCCATGTCGGCAGACACATGCTCGAAGAACCGGCGGTAACCGGCGCAGAGATAGTTCAGTCCCGGCTCCCCGTATTTGTCGCGGATGAAACGGTTCTTCGGGCATTCGCCGTGACAGGCAAACAGGAAGCGGCACTCACGGCACTGGCGGGGCAGCGTGTCGTGCTTCAGCCGTGCGAAGGCCTTCTGCTTGTCGCCATACATCAAGCCTGCCAGTGTCTGTTCGCGGATGTTCCCCAGCCGGTACTCGGGATAGACGAAGTGGTCGCAGGAATAGACGTCGCCATTGAACTCCATCACAGCCGCATGGCCGCACATGCCTGATAGCGAACAGACCCCCGGCGGCTCGCCTGCCCAGTTGGCCAGCGTGGCATCGAACAACTGTACGAACACATCGCCCACGTCGTGGCGCACCCACTCGTCGTAGATAGCACAGCAGAAACGGCCCCACTGTTCTGCCGTTACCGAGAAATCGGTCACCTGGCCACCTTCCTGCAACCCTGGCGCCAGCGTCAGACCGTCGGCACGCTCTACGAGGCGCTCCACCACAGGGGTGAACTGGATGTACCGGCAACCTATCTCCTTGAAGAACCGGTAGAACGCCAGCGGGTAGTCGGCATTGAAATCGTTGACGACGGCCAGCGCATTCCACTCCACACCATGCTTCTGAAGCAGGTGGATGCCATGCATCACCTCGCTCCACGAAGGCTTGCCAGTACGTGAGCGGCGGTACGCATCGTGAAATTCCTGAGGGCCGTCAATCGAGACGCCCACCAGGAAGTTGTTCTCACGAAAGAACTCACACCACTCGTCAGTAAGCAGCGTGCCGTTGGTCTGCAGGCAGTTGTCTATCTGGCGTCCACGGGCATAGCGACGTTGCAGCTCCAGCGCCCGCCGATAAAATGAGACAGGGCGCATCAGCGTCTCGCCGCCATGCCACGTAAAGAGCACCTGAGGCATGGTTTGTGCCTCGATATATTGCCGGATGAAGGTCTCCAGCAGTTCGTCGCTGATGACCTTCGACGTGTCTGAAGGATAAAGCTTCTGCTTCTCCAAATAGTAACAGTACTTGCACGCCAGGTTGCAGAGCGAGCCTGCCGGCTTGAGCATCACGTAGAGTGGACTGGCAAAGGGCGCAAATGTATTGGTCATCTGGAGGTGTAAATACGGGCTACCAAGGCGCCACTGATATTGTGCCATACGCTGAAGATGGCACCAGGGATGGTGGCGAGGGGATAAGCGGCGAAATGGATGGTTGCCAGTGACGAGGCCAGTCCTGAGTTCTGCATGCCCACCTCGATGGAGATGGCCCGCCTCTTGGGGTCAGACAGGCCAAGCAGTTGTCCGATGAGATATCCCAGGCTGAGTCCGCACAGGTTGTGGAGTATGACAACCATCACAATCATCAAGCCACCAGCCATCAGCTTGTTGGCATTGGCGGCAATGACGATGGATACAATAAAGGCGATGGCAACGGACGAGAATGCCGGGAGGTAATCGGTTGCCTGCTCAGTAAACTTTGGCCAGATCCATTTCACGACTAATCCGACAACGATAGGCAGGATGACCACCCAGAGAATACTGAGCAGCATGCCCACCACATCAACGTTGACACTCTTTCCTGCCAATGCCCATGTCAGAAAAGGTGTCATGAACGGCGCGAGTAGGGTAGAGACGCCTGTCATACCGACAGAAAGTGCCAAGTCGCCCTTTGCCAGATAGGTAATGACGTTCGATGCCGTACCACCCGGACAACAGCCTACCAGCACGACGCCCAGTGCCAGCGCCTCGTCGAGCTGAAACGCCCGTGCAAGTCCCCATGCCAGCAGTGGCATGACGGTGAACTGAGCCAGACAGCCTATCATCACATCCTTGGGACGACTGAATACAATCTTAAAGTCCTGTAGGTTCAGCGTCAGTCCCATGCCGAACATCACTACGCCCAGCAGGTAATTGATGACCGTCGGACGTATTTGTTGCAACATACTGGGGAATATCAGTGCCAGCACGGCTGCAGCCAGCACCAGGATGCCCATATACTTTGATATGTAATGACAGAGTTTCTTCATAGTGACAAATCGTTTGATGATGATTCCGATAACTTTTTCATCTTGTTTAGTTAATTATTTGGTGCAAATATAGTGAAAAAAGCGAGAAAATGAGTAACTTTGCACGAAATATTAACAAAAATATAAGCTTAGACGATGTATTTTACTGGAATCATCATTGCTGTATGCACATTTCTGACCATAGGTATCTGGCATCCTATCGTTATCAAAACGGAATATTATTGGGGTACACGCCCATGGATAGTGTATCTGATAATAGGGCTGGCTGCCATCATTGGGGCACTGTTCATTGAGAATACCGTCGTGTCTGCTATCGTGGGCGTTTTCGGTGCCTCTGCGCTTTGGGGCATCGGTGAACTCTTCGAACAGAAAAAGCGCGTGGAGAGGGGCTGGTTTCCCAAGAATCCCAAGCGTCAATAAAAGCGGGGTTATACCTCCTGTAGGGCGTAGAATTGATAGTCGCGAGCCACACGCTCCAGGAAATCATAGCTGTTAGTTTCGCGGACATGAGTGATGGCCAGCACCTGACGTACCTTGTCGGCAAGGGCCACAACATGCGGGTCGGCAGGATGGCCCTTCAGCGCTTGGGTAATCAGGTTCACCTGTTCCAGGCTGAGGTCGGCAGCCTGCGGATAGAAAGGCTTGTAGTCAGGGCTGAGGTGGTCGAACTCGTCAAGCGTCACACTGATTTTGTTGTAGCTGGCCAACTTGATGACCATCGTACCGGCAGCCATATCGCCAAAACGCTGGTGGTTGCGGGTAACGAGCATGACGAAGATGCCAAGGAAACCAAGGGTAGGGCCGTCGGCAATCCACAGCAACCACCGCATGACTAATGCGCCGAGACTGGGCGACGAGCCGTCAGTCTTGACAACGCGTAGCTTGATGAGTTGTTTGCCTGGTGTCTGTCCGTGGTTCAGGAGTTCCCACAACAGCGAATAGAAAATGATGGGAACGAACAGCAACACGACATTGGCCATTCTCGTCATGATGCTGTTGCTGACCACATCCTCGATGATGCCGATAAGCCAAAGACCGGCAAATAGCCATACGAGTTCTATACCCCAGTCAATGAGTTGTGCCGCCATGCGATGGCCCAAGCTGGCAGGTGTCTGGTTGATACGGACAAACTGTCCTGTGACGATATGAGGTGTACGTTCCATACGATTTTTTGCCTTATTCATCGAAATTGTTTGCAAATATAATTATTTTTATTTACTTTTGCTCGAAATTTCTGAAAAAACTGATGAAAGAAGTGGTGTTTATCCGCCGAAACATAGAAAAATGGCGGCAGATGGAGCAGATAGCAGAGCATTCGGGTACAACGACGCCCGAGGTGTTGGCTGACGCCTATCTGGATGCAACATCCGATTTGGCATTTGCCCAAAGCCACTATCCTGAGTCGCGCATCACGATCTATCTGAACGGTCTGGCCTCGGCCCTGCATAATGAAATCTACGCCAATAAGCGTGAGAAGTGGTCGCGCATGGTGACCTTCTGGACGCGTGAGGTGCCTCAGACCATGTGGGAGGAACGCCGTCAGTTGCTGGTATCGTTTGTGGTTTTCGCCATTGCCGTCCTGATCGGTGCGGTGTCGCAGTTGCACGATGCCGAGTTTTCGCGTCTGATATTGGGCAACCAGTATGTCGATATGACGCTGGAAAATATCGCCAACGGCGAACCGATGGCAGTCTATAATGGTGGCAACGAAACAGACATGTTCTTAGGTATCACCATCAACAATGTCTATGTGTCGTTCATATTGTTTGTCATGGGCCTCTTTACGAGTATTGCCACAGGATGGTACTTGGTGCAGAACGGTGTCATGCTGGGCGCATTCCAGACCTTTTTCTATCAGCATGGCCTATTAGGAACGTCGATGCTGGCTATCTGGCTTCATGGCACCTTAGAGATATCGGCCATCATCGTTGCTGGTGCAGCAGGCATCACGATGGGTAACGGCTGGCTGTTCCCAGGCACCTATTCACGTCTGGCCTCATTCCGCAGAGGAGCACGTCGTGCCCTAAAAATCATTGTCGGCACGGTGCCGGTATTTGTCATTGCAGGATTCATCGAAGGTTTCTTTACCCGTCATACCGAGTGGCCTGACGTCGTACGACTGGCCGTCATCCTGCTGTCGCTGCTATTTGTAGTTGGTTATTATATTTATTTACCCTATAAACGTCATTATGGAATCCAAAGCAAAAAAAATCTTGATTTACAAGGTGCGCAACTTCAGCGAGAAGTTTGACGACACGTTTGCATTCGTTCGTGAAAACTGGAAGGTGTTGTTCAAATACCTGACATATTTTGTGCTGCCCGTCTGTCTGGTGCAGGCTATCGGCTTGAACAACTATTTGGATGCAGCCTTCGATATGTCAGCAGCCAATGCCGGTCGGTCGTCAGACGTTGTCGGCATGTTACAGAATTTAGGATGGAACTATGGCGTCATCGTCCTTACCAGCATGATCGGTGCCGTGTTGCAGCTGTCGGTTGTCTATGCCTTCATCTCACATTACAATAGCAGCGAAGACCTGTCAGGCGGTGTGGACGGCAGTATGTTCAAGCCCCTGTTGATCAAAAATCTGAAGCGCAGCGGCCTGGCCATCCTGTTTTGGATTGGCCTGACCCTTCTTGGCATGTTAATAACCATTCTGCTGGGTTACCTGCTGTCGTGGTGGATCCTGTTGCCAGTCATCCTTGTGGCGGTGGCTGTGTGCATTCCACTGATGCTTTTTATGCCTGCCTACCTGTTGGAGGACATCCCCCTGTCAGGTGCCCTCTCGAAATCGTTACGCTTGGGTTTTGCCACCTGGTGGGGCACCTTTGCCATCATCTTTGTGTTAGGCTTCATCGTCAGTTTCTTCCAGGGCATTTTCGCTATACCTTATTATATCACGATCGTCGTCAAGACCATTATGGGTTTACAAGGTGGCAACGAGTTTTTCGACTCTGCAGGCTACAGCTTTATGACCTACCTGTTTGGTGTCTTGCAGTCGTTTGCCACCTATCTGGTGGGTACGATCGTGGCTGTCGGTTTGGCTATCCAGTATGGACATGCCTCTGAGAAGATAGACCACGTAATGATGGAGGATCATATCAATCGTTTCGAGGAACTGTAATCGCCTCTGACAGCTTTCATGACCTTGTCCGACGTCGATACGCTATGCTGTGATACTGCGCAGATTCGTGCGTGGCAGCATGATGGTGCCTATGACTATCAGCGGGAACTCATGGATTGGCAACCCAATCTGTGGGAGTGGCTGATGATGCAGGTCAGAGACTTCTTGGCGTCGCTGTTGGGTTCTGAGACGGCATCGTCTGTCACTGTGCCATTGCTCATCGCGTTAGGACTGGCCATGCTGCTGTTTGTCGCCTGGTTTATCTACAAGACACGTCCATCCGCCTTTCAGCGTCGTCAGCTGTCGAACATCGGTAGCGTAGAGGAAGAGAACATCTACGGCATTGACTTTGACGCCACCATCCGTCAGGCTATAGCCATTGGCGACTACCGTCAGGCTGTGCGTTATGTCTATTTGCAGACGTTGCGCCATCTGAGTGACCATTCGCTGATAGACTGGATGCCCCAGAAAACGCCCAACCAGTATATCGTCGAATATAACAAGGAGGATTTCCGTAGGTTGACAACCCTCTTCCTGCGTGTGCGTTACGGTAATTTTGAGGCTACACCATCTATGTATGACAGCGTGGTGCAGTTGCAGTCGTCCATTATCCAAAAGGAGGAGCACCCATGAAGTTCAGTCGCGTCTATATCTTCTGCATCCTGCTCTTCCTGCTGCTGGTGTTCCTGTCCGAATACCGCATGCCCAAACATTTCCGTTGGGAGCCTACGTTCAGTCATAACGACAAGCAGCCCTTCGGGTGCTATGTGCTGGACAGAGTGCTGTCCGCCTCGTTGCCCCAAGGCTATACCGTTAACAGTCAGACGCTTTATCAGCTGCGTGACCTGAAGCAGCCTCATGGTATTCTGCTGATAGCCGACGAAATGACGAACATGACGAAGACCGATGTCAAGTCGGTCTTAACTCTGGCCGAGAAGGGGCATCGCCTGTTGTTGGTTACCAGCTCTTGTGGAAATCTGATGGAAGACACGTTGCGATGCCATAGCTATAAAAGAGGCACTACAATGCCGTTGGTGCAGTATGCAAAGAAAGGCTTGGGGCGAGACACTGTAGAATGGCTAGCAGACCATCGCTATGGTAGCCGGAAGTACCGTTTCTATCCACAGCTGCTGAATAGCGAAATGGTTGTCAACGACAAGATACTATTTCAGACCGATTCCGTTATCAGTCGCATACTGAGCCGTGTGGCCGATAGTGTCCAAACGAATCTGGCTTTGGCAGTCACTTACCCTATGGGCAAAGGCAGTCTGACGTGGGTATGTACCCCTTTGGTGTTTACCAACTTTGGCATACTCGATGCCAACAACCACGAGTATATTTTCCGCCTGTTGTCAGAAATGGGTGGTCTGCCCGTTATTCGCACAGAGGCTTATGGGCCTGCTGTTCAGGCAGCAGAGCAGACGCCATTGCGTTTCATTATCAGTCAGCGACCACTGCGTTGGGCTCTCTACCTGTCGTTATTGGTCGTGCTGCTATCGATGATTTTCGGTTTCCGTCGGCGTCAGCGCGTGATTCCTGTGGTAGAGAAACCTCAAAACCATCTGTTGGAGTTTGTCCAGCTGATAGGAACGCTCTATTACCAGCGGCGTGACTGTCGCGACGAATTGTTACAGCAATCAAACAAATATAAGAAGATATGGAAGAAAACAACCAAGAAAGAATCGCCCTCGCAGAATTCTCAGAACGAATAAGCGTGTTGCGCGACCAAGTGTCGAAAGTAATCGTTGGACAGCAGGAGACTGTCGACCTGGTGCTGACGGCTGTCATAGCAGGTGGCCATGTGCTGATAGAAGGTGTGCCTGGCGTCGCCAAAACCTTGTTGGCACGACTGGTTGCACGTCTGATAGACTGTGACTTCAGTCGCATTCAGTTTACCCCCGACCTGATGCCCAGCGACATCTTAGGAACCACCGTGTTCAACATGAAGACACAGGAGTTTGATTTCCACCCTGGCCCCGTGTTTTCAGAGATTGTGCTGGTAGATGAAATCAACCGTGCACCAGCCAAGACACAGGCAGCCCTCTTTGAGGTTATGGAGGAGCGTCAGGTAACCATTGACGGTGAAACCCACCGCATGGGCGACATCTATACCATACTGGCTACTCAGAATCCTGTAGAACAGGAGGGTACCTACAAGTTGCCGGAAGCACAGACAGACCGCTTCCTGATGAAGATTACGATGGGCTATCCGACACTCGAAGAGGAGGTCAGTATTCTGGAGCGTCATCACGCCAATCGCTCGTTGGTAAAATTGGAGGACGTACAGCCCGTCATTACCCGTCAGCAGTTGGCTGATTTCCGCAACTTGCAGAACGAGCTATTTGTAGAGCCCTCGTTGTTACGCTATATTGCCGACATCGTACAACAGACGCGTCAGAGCAAGGTCGTGTTCCTTGGAGCCTCGCCACGTGCTGCTGTGGCTATGCTGAATGCTTCGAAGGCCTATGCCCTGTTGCAAGGCCGCGACTTCGTGACCCCTGACGACATCCAGTTTGTGACGCCCAGCATCCTGCAGCATCGTCTCATCCTGACAGCTGAGGCAGAGATGGAGGGACATACCCCCCTGAAAGTGGCTCGTCGCCTGATGGATCGTGTGGAAGTACCGAAGTAAGTGAATAGTGAAACGCTTCGCTAGTGAAAAGTGAAAAGTGAAGAGTGAATAGTTAAGAGTGAAGAGTTAAGAGTGAATGTTTCTGACGCGTAGACTATATCTCGTCCTGACAGCTGTCATCCTGTGCATTGCGGCAGGATGGTGGTGGATGCCGTTGTTCCACATCGGGCGCCTGTTATTGTTGCTGCTGCTATTGGCTGTCTGTGCCGACGGGGCTATCCTGTGGCTGCATAAGGCCATTCGTGCGGGTCGCCAGTGCAGCAATCGTTTCAGTAATGGGGACGATAATGTTGTGCGCCTATGGGTGGAGAGCGACTATCCTTTCCGCGTCACTCTGGAGCTGATCGACGAGATACCCCACGTGTTCCAGCGTCGTGATGTTTGTTTCCACATGTCACTCCGTCAGCAGGAAGGGCGAAAGGTATTGTCCTACCAACTGCGACCTACCAGTCGTGGTGTCTATGGCTTTGGGCGCATCCGCGTGTTTGCTGCTTCGCCCCTTGGGTTGTTACAGCGACGTTATACGTGTGGCGAAGCGCAGGACGTCAAGGTATATCCTTCTTTCCTCATGCTGCATCGCTATGAGTTTCTGGCCATCCATCAGAATCTGAAAGATACAGGTATCAAGCGTATCCGCCGTGTGGGGCACCATACTGAGTTCGAGCAAATCAAGGACTACGTGCAGGGCGACGACTATCGTACCATTAACTGGCGTGCTACTGCGCGTCGGCATCAGCTGATGGTCAACGTCTATCAAGACGAGCGTTCACAACATATCTACCACCTCATCGACAAGGGGCGTGTCATGCAGCAGGCCTTCAATGGTATGACGCTGCTTGACTATGCCATCAATGCCACTCTGGTACTTTCGCATGTCGCTATGCGCAAAGAGGACCAGGCAGGGCTCATTACCTTTGCCGACCATGTAGACACCATGCTGCCGGCATCACGTCATAGCGGACACATGCAACGCATACTCGAGACACTCTATGCCCAACAGACCGACTTTGGCGAGACTGATTTCTCGTCGTTATGCGTGCATGTCAACAAACATGTGCTGCGCACCAGTCTGCTCATTGTCTATACCAACTTCATCGGCATGGTTGCCCTGCGCCGACAGTTGCCGTTCCTGCAGCAACTCAGCCGTCGCCACCGTGTGCTGGTGGTGTTCTTCGAGGATGTGGAGTTGGCTGAGTATGCTGCCACACCTGCCGTCAGCCAAGAGGACGAGTGCCGTCATGTGATGGCCGAGAAATACATCTACGAGCAGCAGCTGATGGTGTCGACACTTCGCGAGAATGGCATCTATGCCTTGCTGACCGCTCCCAATCATCTGAATGTCGATATTGTCAACAAATACCTGGAGATGAAATCGCAGGGGTTACTTTGTTGATATTCTAAATTTACTTAAATGATGCTGCAAAGTGACGGAACTTTGGGGAAATATCGCTAATTTTGTAGCGATAATTCACGGTTATGGAATAATAAAGTAAAACCATCAAAATAACTAAACGATTATGAAGAAGATTCTAACTTGCTTACTGGCCATCCTGGGACTGTCTACCGCCTGTGGTCAACAGACGTTCGAGGTGGATGAGTTTAAGACGAAGAGTGGCAAGACGGTCAAGTTCCACGCCTTGGTTCATGCCAGCATCCGTATTGAGTATAATGGTAAGGAAATTGAGATTGACCCTGTAAGAAAACTGGGCAACAAGACCATCGACTATGCTGCTATGCCCAAGGCCGACTTCGTGTTTGTGACGCACGAACATGGCGACCATTTCGACAAGGAGGCTATTAAGATTTTGTCGAGAGAAGGCACGCAACTCATTATGAATAAGCGTTGTGCAGACATGTATGGTCCGTGTGGCGTGCTGGCTAACGGACAGAGTGCCCAGTTTGGCGACATATCGGTTGATGCAGTGCCAGCCTATAATATTTCAGAAGGTCGTACGCAGTTCCACCCCAAAGGTCGTGACAATGGTTACATCCTGACCATTGACGGTCTGCGCATCTATATTGCCGGCGACACGGAGGATATTCCAGAGATGAAGGACGTCAAGAATATCGATATTGCCTTCCTGCCTTGCAACCAACCCTACACGATGACGACGGAGCAACTGGTCAGGGCTGCTAAGGTGATCAAGCCGAAGGTGCTGTTCCCGTATCACTACGGACAGACGGATGTCAGCGGTATTGCCTCACAGCTGAAAGGCACCGGCATTGATGTTAGAATCAGACACTACGAATGACCACAAGCGATATGTCTGCTGAGACAAGGAACATGAAACGGGGCTTGGTGCTGGAGGGAGGCGCCATGCGTGGCCTGTGGACGGCAGGTGTGACGGATGTCATGATGGAACACGATATCTGGCCTGACGGACTTATAGGCGTGTCGGCTGGTGCAGCCTTCGGATGCAACTACAAGTCGCGACAGCCAGGACGTTCCATCCGTTATAATACAAGGTTTGCACGCGACAGCCGTTACAGCGGTGTGAAGTCGTGGCTCACTTCAGGCAACTATTACAATGCCGAGTTTGGCTATCATACCATGCCTCACGAGTTGGATGTCTTCGATAACGATGCTTTCAACCATAACCCGATGGCGTTCTACGTGGTATGTACCGATGTGCTGACGGGTAAGGCCGTGTATCAGGAACTGACGGAGGCTACAGAGGATACCTACGACTGGATACGTGCCTCGGCATCCATGCCGTTGGCCTCAAAGGTGGTGGAACTACAGGGTAGGAAACTGCTGGATGGTGGTGTGGCCGACTCTATTCCGTTGGCGTATTTCGAATCCATAGGTTATCAGCGGAATGTGGTTATCCTGACGCAGCCTGTCGGTTATCAGAAGGAACATCTCAAGCTGATGCCCCTGATGCGTTTGTCGCTGCGCCACTATCCGAGGATGGTTGAGGCAATGGACCGTCGTCACGTGATGTATAACCAGCAGTTGGAATACGTGGCACAAGCCGAGCGTGAAGGGCGTTGCCTCGTGATACGACCAGAGGACAAGATACCCATTGGCCACATCAGCCACGATGCCAAACAGATGCGTCTCGTTTACGAACAAGGGCGTGCTGTAGGCGAGAAATATCTGGACAGCATCAGGGATTTTTATGGCTTGTAGTTACTGATGCCTTGCTTCAAGAAATGGATGTATTCCTTGATGTCCTCGTCGTAGGCACGGCTGCCTGAGAGGGGTTTCCCATTAGCGTCAAGTATCACGTAGAAAGGCTGCGCGTTGGCACCGAATTTAGTACTCTGTAGGTAGCTCCATTTGGCTCCTACGGTGCGCAGTGTCTTGGTGTTACCCTCAGCGTCTTTCACTTCGAAAGGCTCTTGCAGGGGCGTCTTGTCGTCAACGTAAAGCGAGATTAGCACATAGTCGTTGGTCAGTATATCGGCCACCTCAGGGTCGGTCCATACGGCAGCCTCCATCTTACGACAGTTGACACAGCCAAAGCCAGTAAAGTCTATCAGCACGGGTTTGCCTTGAGCCTTAGCAGCAGCCATACCTTCTTCGTAACTGGTAAACTTTGCTTCCACCACCTTATGATTGAGGTTGAAGTCCTGCGTATTCATAGGTGGGGCAAAGGCGCTGACGGCTTTACAGGGGGCTCCCCAAAGACCAGGTACCATATAGAGGGCAAAGGCCAGTGACGCCAGACCGCCCATGATGCACACTACAGGCATCGGCTTGTTGATGTTACCGCCTATTTCGTTACTCTGGAACTTCAGCCAGCCACAAAGATAGGCGCCTAACAGGGCAAAGATGACAATCCAGAGCGAGAGGAATACCTCGCGGTCCAACAGGTGCCAGCCGTAGGCCAAGTCTGCCACCGAGAAGAACTTCAGGGCAAAGGCCAGTTCTATAAAGCCCAGCGTCACTTTCAGGATATTCATCCATGAGCCTGACTTCGGGGCTTGTTTCAGCCATGCAGGGAACAAGGCAAATAGGGTAAAGGGCAGAGCCAGTGCCAAAGCGAAGCCGAACATGCCCAATGCTGGTGCCAGCCAGTTGCCGCTGGTGGTGGTCTCTACAAGTAGTAATCCTATAATCGGTGCTGTGCATGAGAACGATACGAGCACCAACGTGAAAGCCATGAGGAAGATGGATATGAGACCGCTGGTCTCCGTAGCCTTGCTATCCACTGAGTTTGCCCAACTGTCAGGTAGCTTGATTTCAAACCATCCGAAGAAAGACAGGGCGAAGACTACGAGCAGCAGGAACAGGAAGATGTTGAACACGGCGTTGGTTGACATGGCGTTGAGCGTGTCGCTGCCAAAGAGTGCTGTGACAAGCAGTCCTAATCCCAGATAGATAACGATGATGCTAAGTCCGTAGGTAACGGCATCGCGAATGCCTTTACGCTTGTCGGTCTTGGCACGTTTCAGGAAGAACGATACCGTCATTGGAATGATGGGCCAGATGCAAGGCATGCAGACGGCCAATAGGCCACCGATGAATCCCATCAGTAAGATATATAACAAGGAGTGGTCGGCAATGTCGTCATGACCACCCATCGCCTTCAACTCGTCAATGACAGGCGTCCACAAATCATCGGTAGTGATAGGGGAGGCGAGGGCTGTGTCCGATGGCGCTGACTCTACTTTTGTCGTGTCTGTTGTCTGTACTTTCTCTTCCTCGGCTTCTTTCTTATCCTCTACAGGACTCTTGCCTTTTGCCTTGAACTGGACCTCAGACGGTGGCAGACAATTCTGGTCGTTGCAGGCACCATACTCCAGATAGCAATCAATGTCGTATGCGGGCTTGGTAAAACGAATCTTCTGGGCAAAGGTGGCAGAACCCTCAAAGTAGCGCACATCCATCTCGAACAGTTTGTCGAACTGCTTGATTTCCTTGCCGCGCGGCTGTAGTTTGCCAACGGCCTCTGCACCGTCCATCTTCACCACGTTGAACGATGCCGCGATAGGTCCGCCGCTACCCAGGTCCGTTGAATACACGTGCCAGCCTGCGTCGATGTTGGCTGTAAACACGATTTCAGCCTCGTCGCCTTTCAACATCTTCAGTTTCGAACTGAAGTGTACGGGATCCATCATTTGGGCAAACAATGACACGACCGCCAGCAGGAGGCATGCCGTCATGAGGTATCTTTTTGTCATACTCTTTCTGGTTATTATCTCATATCACGTTGCAAAAATAGGAAAAAAACGACAATTATCGATAAAATGTTTTGATAATTGTTATTTTTTTAGTTATTTTGCACGAAAATATCAACGCAACGTATGAAAAGACTATTATCAACTATCTTCCTGTGTGGCGTAGCCCTTATTATCAGTGCGCAAAAAGTGACGTCACCCAACGGAAAACTGATGGCACAGACCATCGACAAGAAACTCGTTATAAACTACAAAAAGCAGCAGGTGCTGGAACTGGCTGACATTCCGTTTGGCAAGCTGGATTTCGTCAAGAAGGTCAAGGACGATTACCAGATGCTGGAGGGTAAGCGTCTGCATTGCACCAATCAGGCCAATGAGTATCAGGCATCCATCGGACCGAATGCGAAGGTGGTCATGCGACTCTACAACGACGGCATCGCTTTCCGTTATGAATACACGAACCTGCAGAACACCAAGGCACCTGCCGAGCAGACAGCCTACGTCATCCACGAGGGTACGAAGCGCTGGATGCAGCAATGGAGTGACAGCTACGAGGGTTTCTTCCCGCTATCGACCACTGCCGAGGTAAAGACATTGGGCGGTTTTGGTGGTGGTATGGTTCAAAAGACCATCAATACCCATTGGGGCTACCCCTTGCTAATGGAGCCTGTTGACGGCGTGTTTGCCCTCATTACCGAGGCTAATATCGAGCGTAGGCAGAGTGCTTCGAGCCTGTATAACAATGGCGAGGTGTTCAGTGTTAAGCAAGACCAGAACGACCTGCTGTTGTCAGGCGATTGGCACACCCCTTGGCGTGTTGTCATCATCGGCACATTGGCAGACATTGTACAATCGACGCTGGTAACCGATGTCAGCGAAGCTACAAAGTTCGAGGATACCAGTTGGATTAAGCCTGGTGTGGTATCGTGGATTTACTGGGCCAACAACCACGGCTCCAATGACTACAATATCATTAAGAAATATGTGGATATGGCTGTTACGCTGAAGCTGCCCTACGTGCTTATCGATGCCGAATGGGATGAGATGCACAAGGTGGCCAGCAACGCAGGCAAGACTATCGAGGATGCTGTGGCCTATGCCAATGCCAAGGGTGTCAAACCGCTGATATGGTATAATTCGTCCATTGGTTGGATTAACGGTGCCCCTGGTCCTAAGTTCCGTCTGAACAAGCCCGAGGATCGTGAGAAGGAGTTTGCTTGGTGCGAGAAAATCGGTGTGGCTGGTGTGAAGATTGACTTCTTCAGTGGCGACAATCAGGCGAATATGGACTACTGTCAAGACCTGATGGAGAGTGCTGCCCGTCATCATCTGCTGGTAAACTTCCACGGAGCCCCCATCCCTCGTGGTTGGCAGCGCACCTATCCCAATCTGCTTTCTACCGAGGGTGTCTATGGTGCCGAGTGGTACAATAATGTGCCTACCTTCACGGATAAGGCTGCCAGTCATAATGCCACACTGCCCTTTACACGTAATGTTGTTGGTCCGATGGACTATACACCTTGCGCTTTCAGCGATTCACAGCATCCGCACATCACGTCGAAAGCTCACGAGCTGGCACTGACCGTACTCTTTGAAAGTGGTTTGCAGCACTTGGCCGACCGTCCTGAGAGTTTCCTTTCTCAGCCTCAGGCCGTGCAGGATTTCTTAGGCCAGCTGCCAGCTGTATGGGACGAGACCCGCTACGTGTCAGGCTATCCAGGACAGAGTGCCGTGTTGGCCCGTCGTAGCGGTAACATCTGGTATGTGGCAGGCGTCAATGGTTCTGACCAGTCTCAAACGCTGGCTACCAACCTTAACTTTATCAAGAAGGGCAGTGCCAAACTCTTTGCCGACGATGGCAACGGACAGTGGAGCATCAATACCATCAGCAAGCTGCCCTCCCAGATTGCCTGTCAGGCCCGTGGCGGCTTCGTGCTCGTTGTCAGCAAGTAACTAGTAACAAATAAGAAAGACGAGTGTATGACGAGAATACAACAGCTATTTTAGGCGTTTCATATATTCCTCATACGTGATATGTCGGCCTCCCATTGATTTGAACAGTGGTGTCTCGAACTGGCAGTCAATGAAGCGACCTTCTATCCGCTCCATAGCCTTCGCCAGATGAATCAACGCTAACTTCGAGGCATTGGGGACCAGCGAGAACATGCTTTCTCCGAAGAAGGCATGGCGCAGCGTGACGCCATAGAGACCGCCGACGAGCCGTCTTCCTGCGGCGGTGTTGGTTGCCTCCCAAACTTCTACGCTGGCAGCATAGCCCTGACGATGCAGACGGGTAAAGGCCTCGATGATGTCAGGACCGAGCCACGCCCCGTTTTCATGATTCCGTCCTTGTGCTGTTGAGCAGCCGTTGATGACACCCTCGAAGTCTTGGTTGACAGTGACCTCGTATTGATGCTGCTTCAGCAATTGCTTCATCGAATGGCTGACGTGAATCTCGTTGGGAAAGATGACATAGCGGTCGAGCGGACAATACCAGTGTGGATCGCGCTCCATCTGGAACGCATACCAAGGGAAGAAACCGTTGCTATAGGCCAATACCAGACGCTCTACAGACAGGTCGCCACCAATGGCTACCAGTCCGTCGTCCTCGCCCCATCGAGGGTTAGGAAACCAGAGTTCGTCATCCAATTGCCAAACAGCCATCTTTCACGTTTACAGTTACATGGCCACCCTGCTTCAGGCTGCCAAACAATATCTCGCGCATCAGCAGCGGTTTCAGTTGCTGGGCAATGACACGATCCATTTCGCGGGCACCATATTCTGCGGTGAAACCTTCCTTCAGCAGCAGGTCGAAGGCTTCGTCAGTGAGCGTCATCTTGACCTGTTTCGCTTCCAGTTTAGTATCCAGTTCACGCAGTTTCTTCTTCAGAATCAGCGTGGCCATTTCCTGGTCCATATCGTGGAACACGACGGCACCTGACAAGCGATTCAGGAATTCAGGCTTGAAGGTCCGCTTCACCTGTTTCATCATGGCCTCGCCCCGGCTGACGCTATTGTTGAAGCCGATGCTCTGCGATGCATACTGTGCCCCGGCGTTCGATGTCATAATCAGTACCACGTTGCGGAAATCGGCCTTGCGCCCCTTGTTGTCCGTCAGTCGTGCATAGTCCATGACCTGCAACAGGATGTTGTAGATGTCCTGATGCGCTTTCTCAATCTCGTCGAGCAACAGCACGGCATTGGGCGACTTGCGAATGGCATCTGTCAGCAGACCGCCATCCTCGTAACCCACATAGCCCGCAGGCGAACCAATGAGCTTGGCCACCGCATGTTTCTCCGTGTATTCGCTCATGTCGAAGCGTATCAGTTCTATGCCCAGTTCCTTGGCCAATACGCGTGCCACCTCGGTCTTACCAACACCCGTCGGTCCGACGAACAGCAGCGAGGCCAGTGGCTTGTTGTCATCAAGCAGTCCTGCGCGAGACATCTGAACGGACTCCACCACCTGCCGGATGGCTTCATCCTGTCCGTAAATCTGCGACAGCATCCTCGGTGCCAGACTCTCCAACCGCTGGTAGTCATTGTCTTCGGCTACAGCCAGCGCCTCCACCTTGCACGTCTTGGCCAGCACGTCGGCAATGTCCGCTTTGGCCACTCTGACGTCGTCCTGCTGACCTCTTACCTCGAAGCTTGCGCCAGCTTCGTCTATCAGGTCGATGGCCTTGTCAGGCAGAAAACGGTCGTTCACGTGCTTGGCACTCGCCTCGACGGCAAAGTCGATGGCCTCGTCGTCGTATTTCACGTGGTGGAACGCTTCGTACCTCGGCTGTAACTGCTTCAGGATATGCTTGGCTTCATCGACAGTCGGCTCAAGAATGTCAATCTGCTGGAACCGTCGAATCATACCCTTCGAACGCGAGAAGTGACGGTTATATTCCTCGTAGGTCGTAGAGCCGATAAAGCGGATGGTGCCTGCTTCCAGATAGGGTTTCAGCATGTTCGAGGCGTCCATGGCTCCCTCGCCAGTGGCACCGGCTCCCACCAATGTATGAATCTCGTCGATATAGACGATGTTGTTGTCGCTCTCCTGCTGCACGCCATCCATAATCATCTTGATGCGGTTTTCGAAGTCGCCACGATACTGCGTGCCAGCCAACAGCGTTCCCATGTCAAGCTGGTATATCCTGCTGCCCACCAGCCGTTCGGGCACTTGTCCCTCTTCAATCATCCGTGTCAGTCCCCACACGAGGGCTGTCTTGCCCACGCCAGGCTCTCCCACGTGCAGCGGATTGTTCTTGTCTCTACGGCACAATACCTGAATGGTGCGTTGCAGTTCCTGCTCGCGACCGATCAGCGGATTCTGTTTCTGATACAGGTCGTTCATGCAGGTCACCAGTTTCTTCCATGCGGCATCAGGCTTTTGTTCGTCCGTATCCGTTTCCAACAGGTCGTCTAAGTCATAGCCGCTGATGAGCTGGCTCATGAAATGACTCTCTTGGTCGGCCAGCCCATTCTTCAACACATAGCACGCCCACGACTCTTCCAGATGCAGGATGCCCATGACCAAGTGGGGAATATCCAACGATTTGGCACTACTGTTGACCACCTGCTGACAGGCATAGTCGATGACTTCACCGAGCTGTGCCGATGCCTCTGGTTCGTAGTCACGGTCCGTTGGTACTTTCTCCACTTTTATCATTTCTCTGAACAGACTGTCTGCCATCTTGTCCGGCCTGCAGTAATCGCTGAGCGTTTGTACGAATACCTCGTCGCGCATCATGGCCAGCAGCAGGTGTTCGGGCGTTACAAACTCGTTCCTGTCGTTCTTACAGTACTCCCAAGCTATGTGCAGTATTCTTGCTGCACGTTCTGATTGTCTTATCTCTGCCATAGTTACATTTTTCTCTCTCAGGTTGACACTCGTTTACTCGCAAGGTTCAACGGTTAGTCGCAGCGGATAACCCTGCTCGCGCGCCATGTTCGTAGCCTTGCGGGCCTTCGATATGGCAATGTCGTAGCTGTAGATGCCCACCACGGCCTTGTCCGAGTGGTGCACCTGCAACATCAGCGCATTGGCCTCCTCTTCACTCTTCAGGAACACCTGCACAAGTATCATTACTACAAACTCCATCGTTGTAAAGTCATCGTTGTAGATGATGACCTTATACCGTCTGGGCTCCTTCAGGTTTGTCCGTTGCCTTTCCTTAATTTGTGACTGTTTCTTTGCCATATCACTCCTCCAGTTGCTTTATCCATCCGCAAAGGTAATCATTATTTTGCAAACCCCAACAAAAATAGCCAATAATTATTGAAAGAGCGATAGCGTAAGAACACTTTCAACATCTTATAAAAACACTTAAATCTGACTGCCATTTTGATTATTATTGGCAGTTTTTACCTATTTTTGTAGCGGCATTTTTTAGTATTCATAATTTGCCCTACACATAACACTATTAAAAAGATATGAATGTTCACGTTCTTTTGGCAGCCATGCTGCTTAGCCTGATGCCGTATGTGGCTGAGGCTCAGAATTCAGAGATTAACAGTCGTGACCTGCGCGGCAAGGTGGTTTATCAGGATGACGAAGTGGTGTTCCGTCAACTTGACGACCATACATGGATAGGCAACGGACACCGAGTCTATAATGAGTCGCTCTACCTTGTCGAGGGTAACGACCGTGCACTCCTGATTGACGCAGGAACGGTCATTCCTGGACTGGACAAGATTGTAGCCAAGATTACTTCCAAGCCTGTCACGATGATGCTGACGCATGCCCACGGTGACCATGCGGGCGGGGTAGGGCCCTTCCCTGAGGTTTACATGAATGCCGGTGACATGCCGATTGTTCAGAATAACATGCGCAACTACAAGGGACAGATCAAGTATCTCTACGACGGTGAAGTGATAGACCTTGGCGGTCGTGAGATAGAGGTCGTCTTTACGCCCGGCCATACTGCCGGCAGCACGACGTTCTTCGACAAAGCCCGCCATTACGGCTTCAGCGGCGATGCCTTCGGTTCAACCAACCTGCTGGTATTCATCAACCTCTCGACCGAGATGTACACAGCCGAGAGGATTGAACGCTATATGCAGAAGAACGATATCCGTTTCCTCTTTCCCGGTCATTACAGTGGCGACAATCTGGAGACGCTCCAGCGTGTGACAGATATCAAGGACATGTGCCGCGAGATACTGGATGGCACGCGCAAGCCGACTGCCAGCAACGGCAACAACGGAGGCATGGATATGATGGTTGACGACAAGGGCGTCCGCATCAACTTCAGCAGCCGATACGGCATGAAATAAGCCCCAGTCACTTCTTCATTATTCCTTCCTTTTCTCAATTTGTACACAGAGACACTAAGACGCAGAGTCCGCTCTTTTTATTTACCGCAGATTACGCAGATTATACAGATTATAGCTGCGCAACACAAAGTCCTGAGAAATAAAACTGCGAAATCTGCGGTTAATTCTACCTGTGGTTAATTAAACTTCAGCCCTCAGCCTTCAGCCTTCAGCCCTCGTTCAGTTCCCGTCCTTGCGGTTCACATTTACTGCGCCACCAGGACTTTCTTACCCTGACGGATGTAGAAGCCTCGGCGCTGTGGGGCATCTTTTTGCTGTTTGCCGTCGATGGAGTAATAGGGAGCATTCTCAACAGGAGCCAGCAGCACTCGACCAATGGTTGTAGGCTCTGATTCGAGAATGTAAGAAAAATCCTTCCAACCTTGTTTTGCCTCATAAAGGGCCTTGGTTCCCTTTGGCACATATAGCGTGTCGCAAGTTGAGAACACATCGCTTTTGCTGCTTCCCAGATCGAATGGTTCTGAAATCAGCGACACTACAGACCTCAGACCATCGCAGTCAAAAGCTCCTTTGGCGATGGAGTCCACCTCTGCCGGGATTGTAACCGTACTCATGGCACATCCACTGAAGGCATCCTTTCCGATGGATTTCAGGTGTTTGGGCAGTATGATTTCCGACAGAGACATACAGAAACTGAAGCAAGCTTCGGGAAGCGCAGTAATATGATCTGGCAGAACGACAGATTTCAAGTCGCCACAGTTCTCAAAGGCCTGCTTGCCGATGCTTTCGATGGTCTCAGGCAATTCGATATCCTGTAGTGAGCAGCCCATCAGTGCCTGATCGCCTACAGCTGTTATCTTGTAGCCGTTTACCTCTGCGGGGATGGTGAGTTTGCCACTCAAATTTGCATCAATGGCAGGCTTGCGAGTATCCTTTATCTGACTGACAGCAGCAATTTTAGCATTCTCATTGGTAATGCTGAAGTTAATCTGAAAGCCATCGCTGTTTTTCCAATAGAACTCGTCAGTAAGGAAATGGGCGAAGCTCTTCCAGGAGTCGTCACTTTGGAAATCGCTCAAGTATTTCCGCTGAACCCTGACTATGCAATGCTTGTAAAGCAGGTCGTCGAAGCATCCTGCGTCACACGTAAACGGCTTTGTGATTCTCCTCAAGTCGAGCGTGTCTACTTTGGCTCCTGCAAAGGCGCTGGCACCCAATGCCTTGACATTCTCACCAAAGGTGAGTTTCTTGATGCTTAAACTCTCAAAGGCATGATCGGCAACGCCTTCGAGCGGATAGCCGGCTACGAGTTGTGGAATCATGAGGGAGTCAATCTGCGAACTGCCGACACAGGCGTGCTGCCCATCGCCAATCACCACGCGATTGTCGCCCACCTTATTAAAGGCCATATCCGTCCCGTTGACTCTTCGCATAAACACGCCGTTGACAGGCTCCTGGTACTGATAAGCCTGCATGATGTCGAGATGACTGCCTGCAGATTCGGCCAAGGCACGGACCAGCTCTTTACGGTCCTTGAAATCACGGCACTGAAGCAGGCGGGAGATGGCTCCTGCTGCGAGCGGGCAAGCGAATGAGGTACCTGAGATGACGCGATAACCACCACCAGTTTTTGCAGTCAGCATATTCTCACCTGGCACATACAGCTCATAATTATAGGGCTTGTCGTTAGCAGAGTAAAAGGCGCCATCGAGGTCGTAATTCGAGAACTTGGCCAACTGTCCGAGGCCATTTGTTGCCATCACGCCGATTACTTCAGGCCAGGCTGCTGGCGTACAGACAAAATCGTAGATATTCGTCGATTCATTGCCTGTCGCCGAAATCATGATGGCCTGCTGCGATGTTTTCTTCAGGGCATCGTGCAAGGCATCCGATTCCATCGGGTTTGCATAACTCATGGAGATAATGTCAGCCCCGTTACTGAGCGCGAAATCGTAAGCCTTGATTTCATTGGCGACAGTGGCACCTGTAGATTCCTTAAAGAGCTTGATGGCGAT
>JAEEGK010010501.1_pt1 | contig 21344 bp, 19 predicted proteins | sample 8958771 | NCBI WGS metagenome assembly JAEEGK01 (sample SAMN16246547, study PRJNA631951) | gut metagenome | biome: gut microbiome; feature: rumen; material: SC-attached | host: Bos | place: Iran: Karaj | collected 2018-10 | reverse complement strand
TCATGTCTGGGACAAGGGCTTTATTGCTGTAAAACCTAACTGCTCCCTCCAGACTTACATGATGCCAATTTTTGCTTTACAGCAGGCTGGTTATCCAATTAAGAGAATGATTGTTACAACCTTGCAGGCTACTTCCGGTGCCGGTTATCCTGGTGTTCCTTCTTTTGATATGATTGATAATATCGTTCCTTTTATTGGTGGTGAGGAAGAAAAGACAGAAAAAGAATGTCTCAAAATCCTTGGAAAAGTTGTTGACGGTAAGATTGAAAATGCTCCTGGTCCAATTGTTTCTTCAACCTGTACCCGCGTTCCTGTAATTGACGGACATACAGCCTGTGTTTCTCTGGAGTTTGATTTACCTGATGACAAAAAACCAAGTCTCGAAGAAATTGAAAGAGTCTGGACTTCCTTCTCTTCATTGCCACAGGAATTAAAATTGCCTAGCGCACCTGAACATCCAATTGTTGTTCGCCACGAAGAAAACCGACCACAGCCACGCCGCGACCGTGATACAGAAAAGGGAATGGCTTGTGTAATTGGAAGACTTCGTCCTTGTAATGTTTTTGACGTTAAGTTTGTTGCTTTAAGTCACAATACAAAACGAGGTGCCGCTCTTGGTGGTATTTTGAATGCAGAATTATTAAAAGCAAAAGGATTTTTTGATAATTAATCTGCCTTAAAATCTGGTTTCTGCTTTGATTTCTGTTTAGAAGCCAGATTTTTTTTCAAAAGTCATAAGCTTTCCGCTTGTCGGATGATAAAAAGACAGTTTGTAGGCGTGCAGCATCAATCGTTCTCCTTCCTGAGGCATACCATACAAACTGTCTCCTGTTATAGGAAGCCCAAATCCGTGGCTGTCGCTGCTTGCAAGTCTCAGTTGATGAGTTCTTCCTGTGTGGGGAATAAAAAGAACCCGCGTAACCTTTTTTCTTTTTTTTGTCAGCGGATTAGTGTAATATTCGCTTCCTTTATTTATCCATTCAGTTATTCCAATTTTTCCATTTTCTTCATCATAAATCTGATGGGGACGGTTATCTATGTCCAGTCTAAAAGGCAGTTTTATGATTCCCTGGTCTTCTCCTTTTTGGGGAGCAAGCTTTCCTTTTGCAAGGGCCAGAACACCATCTAAAAGTGCTTCGTATTCTTTATGAACTTTTCCTTCTTCAAACTGCCTGCTGAGATTTTTATGAGCTTCATCTGTAAAAGCGTAAACCATAAGGCCGGAAGTTTCCATATCAAGACGGTGAACTGAAGGTTGTTCGATACAAACAGGGAAGAGGGCTTTTATACGTGAAGAAATGCAGTCTTGTTTTTCTTGGCCCTTTCCCGGTACAGAAAGAAGTCCGGATGGCTTGTTTATTACGATAATATCCTTGTCTCTGTAAATAATTTCAAGACCAAGAATTGATGGAAGAATGTAAGCGCAGCGTTCGTCGCAAGGGGGATAGGACTGTCCGTTTGTTTTATGAGCTGTGTTTTTGCCAAAATAGACTTCATCCATACTTATAATTTGTAATTTATGTTCAAAGGCATAAGACAAAAGCTTTGGAGCGCAGCAATCTCCGGTTCCTGTTGGCGGCAGTTTTCCCTGATGTTCTTTTATAATCTGATTAAGAGAAACTTTTTTCCCGTCAAATCTGGTAAAAGAATATTGAGTAAAAACTTTAAGCAGGGATTCGTCTGTGAGTTTTTTCCGCTCGGAAAGTAACTGGCCTTTTTCCTGGGTTTGAGTTTTTTCAAGAGAATTGATTTTTTCTGTAAGTTCGTGAATCTGCCTGTCATTTTTTTGAAGTGCAGATGTGATGACTTCATTGCTGACAAGAGGTGGAACTATTATAGTATTTTTATCACTTTGTCCAACTATTTGTCTGCTGATTCCGCTTACAGCTGCTAGAATAACCCGAGTATTTGCTTTGGCATCCCAGCATACAGCGCTTCCAATCATCAGACCTTGCTCTATTCTTTCCTGACTTATGGAAGTTATCTGCTTTAATTCCAGCTTACCGCTTTGAATATCCGCTATGATTTTTTCGCAGTAATGATGTGCGAGTTCCTGATTAAAGGGCGGAAACATAGATTATCCTTGCCAAATTAGGAAAATTAGTGCCAGTTGCGTTCTTCTACGCTGTCATCTTCTTTTACAACAAAGACAATCGGCTTGTTTTTTGAGAAAAGACCGTTTTCAACAACGCCAACGATAGAGTTTATTTTATCTTCCATTTCTGCAACATTAATTGGTTTTTCCCAGGTGCAGTCTAAAATCTGATTTCCATTGTCGGTGATTACAGGCCCGCATTTTCTTACTCCTTCCCGCAATACACATTTTGCGCCAAGAGCGTTGAGGGCATTTGTTACCGGTATTCTTGCAGACGGAATAATTTCTACAGGGACAGGAAATTTAGTACCGATTGTATCAACAGCTTTTGTTGAGTCTGCAACTACGACAAAAACTTTTGAATTGTATTCAACAATCTTTTCGCGGACATGTGCTGCTCCACCACCTTTTATGCAGAAACAGTCAGGAGTAACCTCATCGGCTCCGTCGATTGCAAGATCAAGCTGTCCGCCTATGATTTTATCGTTCATTGAATATACAGGAATTCCAAGGTCCTGACAGGCATTTTCTGTTTGAAAGCTTGTTGCAACGGCTTTTATGTCTTTTAATTTTCCCTTTGCTATATATTCTGCAAGTCTTTTTACGGCAGGCATGGCGGTTGAACCTGTTCCCAGCCCGATTTTCATTCCGCTAAAGATTTTTCCTTTTTCTACTAATGTATCTATTGCTGTGTTTGCAACTAAAGTTTTTTGCTCTGATTGTGTCATTTTTTTTCCTCCTTTTTGAGCTGACATTTTTTTGTATTTAATTAGTTTTTCAATTTTATCAGAATTTCTGGTCTATTACCGGATTATCTTCAAAGTCTGTACCTGTAAAAAGGCGGAACTGGGCATATGCCTGATATTCGAGCATGTGATAGCCATTACAAACCCGGCAGCCCGCTAAAGAGGCTCTTTTCATAAGTGGTGTAGTGGAAGGTCTGCAAATGATGTCAAATACCATTTCATTTCCGCGGAAATTATAAAAATAAATTGGATCATTATATTCTTTTTGAGTTTCTTCTGTTTCCATTCCTACGGAGGTTGTCTGAATTATAAGGTTTGAATATTCATCAAGAATCGGTGCACAGGCAGGTTCGAGTGTACAATATTTAAAGCCGTATTTTTCTGCTATTTGTTTTGCATGATTTACTGTTCGGTTAAAAATACATACTCTTGCCCCGAGTTGCTTTAGAACATAAACAATTGCTTTTGTAGCTTCTCCAGCACCAATTACGGCAACCTTCTTATATTTTATTCTATAATTTCCTAAAAATTCCAGAAGGGAACGTTTAAATCCATAAGTATCTGTGTTATAGGCCACCCATTTGTCATCTTTTCTAACAAGAGAATTGCTTGAACCTATTTGCATGACAACTGGTGACTGCTCTGTAACATAATACAAAACATTCTGTTTGTGTGGTTTTGTTACAGATAATCCGCGTAATCCCACTTTTTGTGCAAATTCAAGTCCTTCAGAAATCATTTGGGTTCTTACAGGAATATAAACAGCATTAAGTTTTTGTTTTTTATATCCAAGATTGTGAATTTCTATGCTTAAAGGATTTTCTGCAGGCCAGCCCATTATCCCATAAAGCTGGGTCTGTTCATTTATTGATTTTATTCTGTAAAGATTCGAAAGTATTACAGGACTTATTTGGCCTGTTTTTCTTGAATTTTCAGCGGTTTCTTCGGGCATGGTGTAAGTTAAGTAAGAATTTGTAAGGGAGGCAAGAATTCTTGATGGAAATCCCAAAAATCCGTTTGCGCATAAAATATGGTCGTATTCTTTTATTTCTTTGCTTTCTTCAAAAAGATTTGTTACATCGGAAAGTTTTTTAGGTTCAAAAATGATTTTAGGAATTTCGTAGCCGGTCTTGCGCATGGAGTCGCATTTTTCTTTGATTTTGTAAATCGGATTATGTAAAGCATAATAACTTCTGATTATTTTTACGTCAAAAGCAAGCGCCGCATCCTGAATGCTTGGAATATGATAATCGTCTTCAAAATCAACATACGCAAAATTTTTTGCCCTATCCTGATTTGCAAAAGCAAGGGCACGTGCAAAAAGATTAGTTCTGGAAAATTCACCACTGGTAAAGCGTCCGCCATCAATGTCACGCCGGATAGTCAGAATACAAGGCGGATGAATTAATGATGGAAATCTTCGGACATAAAGCTGTTCATCTTCATTCAGATAATCTACCCTGAGTTCGACTAAATCAATAAACTTTTGGTATTTTTTAACAAGCGCTATGTTTTCTTCAAGCGTAGTGCCTGTTAATGTCATACATACTAATGGCTGACTCATAAATTCCTTTTATTCAACAAGTGTTCTTGCAAATACCTTGTCAGCTACATAAAGAACCAGCGTTGTTCCTCTTGCAACAGTATAAGGTACTGTAAAATTACCGCCCGGATGATTTAAATTTAAGATTGTATATGGATTACCCTCTGGAGGTAAGGCTTCAAGTCTCATAGCAACCGGGTAAGGATATTCTGCAAGTTTTGTCTGGAAAATTCCTGAAACAGTTTCATCGGAAGAAGCTTTTGGCATTGCCATTTCTACAGAAACGCGTGAATAATTTGGAATATATTCATCTTCAATCTGCTGCTGGTTTACAACAGTTCCCGCTTTTTCTTCACTGCTTGCTTCGTGTGAGGTTATATCAAATACAATTTTACTGCGTGTGATTGTCTGAAGCAAATCGTTTATACTTTGGCCAATAACATAAGGACGACGGGTTCGTTCGTAATTTGGACCTCGGCTTACAACAAGATTTACTGTAATCGGTTGTGAAATTTTAGTTCCTGCCGGCGGATCCTGTTCCAAAATAGTTCCTGCTTCAGATGGATCTGGTATGTACTGAGGTTCTGCAAGTGTAATTAGAGGTTTTGTCTGCCCTGCAAATAAAGTCTGCAAAGTCATGCGAACTTCATCAAGATTTTTGCCTTCATATTCACCAATTTCGTCTATAAGCATACCACGGCTGATTACAAGCGAAACTCTGCTGTAGCCTTTTACAATTGAACCTGCTTTTGGTGACTGTTCAAGAACTCTTCCTTCATCACCGATTTTTTCTGAATAACGCAGATTGATTTTAGGGTAAAGCTCCTTTATCTGCATTTCAAGAAGGGCTTCGTCCCATTTTTTGCCTTCAACATTTGGAACAAGAACTTTTTCTGTTCCTTTTGCGTTCAAAAAGAAAACACCCATGCAGAGCATACCCATTATGATTATGCTTGAAATAAAAGTAATTATCAGGGCAGGTATACAGTCCTGAATTTTTGCAAAACTTTCAGAAAGGGTAGGTCTTGGTTTTCTTTCCCGCTTCTTTTCAACTTGTATATTCTCTTCTACTGGTATATTTTCTTCAGCCTTTATATCTTCTTCAACCTTTGTATTTTCTTCAACAGGCATATCTTCTTCAAGAATCTCTTCTTTAGCGATTTCTTTGTTTTCTTCTTCAGTAATTACTTTGTTTTCTGCTTCATCATTTTTACTGGTCTTTCTAGCCATTTTCTTCCTCTGCTTTTGTGCTTTGTACTTTTACTTTATTCTATTGTAAATCTATTGCAGAATAGTGCCAACAAAATTTCTTGCACCATTCATAAAATCTTTATATTCCATAGGATTTTTTCCCTGCCTCTGTAATTTTTTTACGCAGAGCAAATCCTTTCCTGTTTTTATAATAATACCTTGATTTTTTATATAATCAAGAACCTGACCATTTTCTTTATCCTGATAATTCTGTGTATCAGGAATTACTTCTGCATTTAATAATTTTAATGGCTCATTATTAAAGCTTGTCCAGCAGCCAGGTTCAGGAAAGTAAGCTCTGATTTTTGCTTCTATACTTGCGGCCGATTCAGACCAGTCGATTTTAGCATCGTTTTTACTAATCATGCCGGTATAAGAGGCCTGACCTTCCTGCTTTTTTCCTTGAGGCAGGGCATTTTTTTCTGCTGTTGTTTTCAAAATACCACAAATAAGTTCTGCACCTATAACTGCACTGTCGTGTAAAAGGGATTCGCTTGTTTCGCTTTTATTTAAATCAATAATTGTCTGGGCAAGAATGTCGCCTTCATCCATTTTTGGACTTAAAGTTTGAATTGTTACGGCAGTCTGATTGTCCTGATTTAAAATTGCAGCAGGAACTGGTGAGCAGCCACGGTATTTTGGAAGTAAAGAGGGATGAAGGTTGATGCCACCGAGCCTAAAAAGCGCCATAAACTTAGGGCCAAAAATATGACCATAAGCAAAACAAACCAGAAGATCTGCCTTGACTTGTGAAACCTCTTCCCTTGCAGCGGCATCCAGATGTTCCGGAGTAAAAACAGGAAGACTTTTTTCCTGAGCAAAGGCTGCGACGGGAGTAGGAATTAAGTCTTTGTGTCTTCCTTTTGCAGACGGCGGATTTGAAAGCACTCCGACAATTTCAAAGCCATACTTATTCTGATTTTCAAAGAGAAGTTTAAGCGTTTCGCAGGCTGGTTCTGGACTTCCTGCATACAATATTCTTAATCCCATCAGCAGATATCACCTTATGCTTTTTTATTCTGTTTTGCCGCCAGTTTTGCAGCAAGTTTTTTTGCCTTAGCTTCCTTTGCAGCCTGTTTTTCTGCTGCTCTTTCTGCGCGTTTTTTGAATTGTGCAACAGTTTTTTCAGCAAAGGCTTTATCTCCGCGGTCAATAAAAAGAATGCCGTTTAAATGGTCATTTTCATGCTGGATGATTCTTGCTAGAAGACCATCTGCTTCAAGCGTAAAGGGACGTCCTTTTTCGTTGATTGCTTGAACTGTAACTGCAGCCGGGCGGGTGATGGTTTCGTAAACCTGTGGAATACTCAAACATCCTTCATCATAATCAGAAAGCTCTTCTGAAGTTTTGATTATCTGAGGATTAATGAATACTCGACGCACATCATCATCTGCCATTGCAACAAAAATGCGCAAATCTTTTCCAACCTGCGGGCCGGCAAGTCCAACACCATTCAATTCTATCATTGTGTCAAACATATCATCAATTAACTTTCTGATTTCGTCGTTTACTTCTGTAACAGGAGCAACTGTTTTTCTCAAAAAGTCATCGCCTAATTTTACAACGTCTAAAACCATAATATTTTCCTGTGTAAATCCTAGCTTTTATTTTTCAAGTCTGATTCTTGCAGCGCGTGCATGTCCGGCTAAGCCTTCCGAATCTCCAAGATAACCGGCAGCAACGGCACTTTTAATCATACCGGTTTTACCTTCTTCAACTCTGAGGGTAGTAAGGGTTTTTAAGAACATTCTTACACTGAGTCCGCCTGTAAATCTTGCAGAACCAGAAGTTGGTAAGGTGTGATTTAATCCGGCTGCGTAATCACCAAAAACCTCTGCTGAGTGGTGACCAATAAAGAGGGAACCATAATTGTGAACTTCGTTTACAATGGCTTTTCGTTTTTTACTTTCATCCATTGCAATTTCAAGATGTTCAGGTGCCTTTCTATTTGCAATTTCTACAGCTTCTTTTAAGTCATCTACCAGAATAATTTTACCGTAGTTATCTATACTCTGACGGGCAATAGCCTTTGTTGTCATAGTTTCAAGCTGCTTTTCAATCATCTCACTGACAATCTGAGCAAAAGCTGCATCATCTGTTACAAGAATTGGCTGAGCTACTACATCGTGTTCTGCCTGTGCAAGAAGATCTGCGGCTACCCAGGCTGGATTTGCTGAATTATCTGCAATTATGAGAACTTCTGTAGGCCCTGCAATCATATCAATTCCGACATTTCCGTAAACTTCTTTTTTAGCAGCTGCAACAAACTTGTTTCCTGGTCCGACAATTACATCCACCTTTGGAATTGATTCTGTACCGTAAGCCATTGCACCAATTGCCTGAGAGCCACCTACAGCATAAAGATGATTTACCCCACAGATATAAGCGGCTGCCATAATACCTTCATCAGCGTATGCTTTTCCTCCAGTATAGGCTTTTCCACTTATTCCTGCTCCTGATTTTTCTGCATCATCCTTGTCGTCCGGGTGAACTCTTGGCGGGGTACAGATAATTACTTCTTTTACACCTGCTGCAACTGCCGGAGTAACTGTCATTATTACTGTTGAAACCAGCGGAAATCTTCCTGCAGGAACATAACAGCCGGCTACATCAACTGGAACTGTTTTCTGACCTGTGAAAAGGCCCGGTTCGAGTTCTGTTTCAAAATCATTGAAGGATTTTTTCTGCTGTTTTGCAAACCTGAAGGCTAAATCATGTGAATAAACAATTGCATCGTAAACTTCACGATTTTCCAACTGGAGTTTTTCTGCGGCTTTTTTCAAATCTTCCTGAGAAACTTCAAAGTTTGCAGGAACTGAAACATCATATTTATTTCCATAAAGTCTGAGAGCTGCATCTCCACGGTTTCTTACCTCGGTAAGAATTGAAGATACAACTTCGTTTGAATCACCAAAAGCTCGTCCTTTAAAAAAGTCAGCTTCTACTTCTGAATATTTCTGTATTTTAATCATAATTTATCTCGCTATTTTTTGTGTCTTCTGTCCAGCTCGTTGAAAACATCCTGCCAGGTAACGCCTTCTTTATACATAAGCACACTGACAAAATATATTAAATCTGCTGCTTCCCAGGTTACTTCATCTTTTCCTTCAGCTTCACAGATTTCTTCTGCTTCTTCTTCAACCTTTTCGCGTACCCGTTTTGCATCCAGGGTTGCAGTGTAAGAACCAGGTCTAGGATTTGCAAATCTGTCTGCAATTATGTTGTACAGTCTGAAAATTGAAGATTTTTCCATTGGATCGCTTCCAAAGCAGGTCCAGGAACCGGTATGGCAGGCTGGTCCTGTTGGAACTACGGTTGCAAGTACACAGTCTCTGTCGCAGTCTGCCCTAAGTTTTATTACTTCAAGAAAGTTTCCGCTTGTTTCTCCCTTAGTCCAGAGTGTCTGGCGTTCTCTGCTGAAGAAGCTTAATTTTCCACATTCAAAAGTCTTTTCAAAGGCTTCCTCATTTGCAAAGCCCTGCATTAAAACTTCACCATTAACGCTTTGTGCAATCACAGGTATAAGGGGTGATTTCTTAAAATTAAGGCAGCGGATAAAAGCATCTTTGAGCGAAACTTTGCCTGTGTATAAAGCCATTCCTAATTGAACATCACAATGGAGTTTTTCGAGTTCTTCAATTTCTTCTACAGAAGAAACGCCACCAGCAACTACAACCCTGCAGCTTACTGCTGAACGAAGTTCCTTAACATAATTCATGTCGGTACCCTGCATGCAGCCTTCTTTTTCTACGCAGGTAAAGAGAAGTTCAGAACAATATTTTTCTGCCTCTTTTGCGCCTTCTACTAAAGGAATGTTTACAGTTTCTGTCCAGCCTTTTACTGCAATTTTTCCATTTATGGAATCTACGCTGATTATTATGCGTTGTTTGCCGATTGCCTCTATAAGTTCGTTGAGAAAATCAACATTAAGTACGGATTCTCCTTCTGCCGGATTCTTTTTCCAGGCTGCGGAGCCGATTATAACTTTTTCAGCACCAAGACTGATTAATTCCTTTGCTCTTTTTACGGTTCGGATTCCACCGCCAGTACGAACGTTTCCCTGATGGAGTAATCTCTGCAACAAAGCTGTATTTTCCGTATTGCCTTTTGCATCGACATTACCCATTGCAGCATCCAAGTCGATTATTGCGACTTCACCAAACATATTGAAATCTTTGATTAAGGAATCAGCATCATCTCTCTGGAGAACTAAATCTTTTCCGTTTTTCAACTGGACTACGTGTCCGTTCTTTAAATCTATAGAAGAAATTACCATAGTTCGTATTCTATCAAATTTTTAATTCTTATACAAATGTACGAGCCCAATGTATCAAATTTATAACTTCTATTGTTGCTAGGCTCGTCCACAGTTTTGTTTTACAAAACTGTGAATTGCAATAAAAAATTTGTTTTTATTCTGTAACCTTAATTTAAGAATATGGTTTAATGTATGTATTCAACGCAATACAATAAGGTGTTTTTTTCATAATAAAATAAAAAGAGCAAACTGTAGAAAACGGCTGTTGATTTCCTCCTTTAGCAACAGCCGTTTTTTTTTATTTTTATTGAAAACCAAAAAAAAATCACAAAAACTCATGGTAAAAATCAATTTGTAACTAAAAATAATAATTTATGTTTTGTATTATATCTTGTATCTTTATAGCATTTTGGTTTACATTATGATTCTATAAAGAAAAGGAAATAAAAAAAATAAATTAAGGATAAGATAATGAAACTTAAAAAACATGCTTTTTTATTAATTTTAGGATTGTTTGCTGCGTCTCTTTTTGCGCAGGAAAATCAGGAAGATAATGGTCAGTCTGTTTCTGTAGAGGCAGAAGAAGCTTCAGTAGAAGAAAATTCAGCAGAAAAAGCTTCAGCAGAAAAAGTTGATTCGGATGCTTATGAAGAAGTTATACCGGCAGAAACTAAAAAGAAAAGCTCTTTTTCTGAATCAGTTGCTAACTTTTTCAAAATTGGAAATAAGGCTTTTATTGAATATGATACAACTGAACTTAATGTATTGAATCCTGTTGGAACATTAAAAAAAGAGGATGCAGTTTTTGCATGTATAAAGGATACGGATCAGGCTGGTTTTGGATGCCAGTATATTTCTGGTTTTTATTATGTTTTTCTGGATACAGACAGCCGTAAAAAATTGATTGATGCCGGTAATCAGTATTTTAAGGATTTTGAAAACAAAAAACTTGATAGAAAGAGTAAGAAAACCCAGCAGAAATATGGAAAAGTAAAATCTGATGTTTATTTTGGTTCTTTAAAAATGCAGGCAAAAAATCATGCACAGCCGGTAACTTATTATGGTTATTCCTTTAAGAAAAACTCTCCCTACTTTACAATTACCTGTATGGCTGCTCAGAATCTTCGTTACACAAGTGCAGATGATATATATCCGGTTAATTCAACTGTTGTAGTTTATTATTTTACCAAAGCCCAGTTGAAGAATCTTATGAATCTTTTGTCTGAAGAAAACTTAAATTCTTACAAGGCAAATACATTAATGAATTCTTATCTTACTGAAGAAGAAGCCTACTGATTTTTATTTCGCAATTGTAGGAAGATTGTAAAAAAAAAGATGACTGAATAGTCTTGAACTAATCGGTCATCTTTTTTTTTATGTAGATTATTTGCTACTAGTTTTCAGCATACAATTCTGCTGAACCACTTCTTATTTCTGCAAGTTTTGCATTGTGGTTGCGTTCATTGCTTTCCGGATGTTCCCATTGTTCATCAATTGAATCATAAAGAGAATCATAGTTTACAGCTTCTTCAAAAACACTGGTTTTAAGAGCTTTTTCGTAGCTGTAAGGGGCAATTTTTGTTTTTTGCTTGTAAACCTTGTCGTTGAATAAATCAATAAGGTACTGCATATCGTCTGGTGTAACTGCATGTCCTGTGTCATGGAAATAGCAGAAAATATGATCACCTAATCCAAGCCAGTCGTAGATTGTTTCTGCAGCACGGAAACTGAGGTACATTGCAGGAGCATTTACCCAGTCATCACTTCGACTTGCTGCACCAAGGATTACAAAATATCTGTTTGGATCTGCATTAATTGCTGCCAGCATATACTGGTCAAGTTCAAAGTCTTCCGGGGTTTTGTAGCTGCGGAACTTGTGATTAAACCAGCCTTGTTCACCATCTGCCTGAAGACTTCCTAATGGTTCATTTGCTGTCCAAACAGAGGAACTGCTGGCACCAACTGAACTTAAATCATATGTCATATCTTCTGAGAAATATCTGTAAGAGGCCATACCACCAGCTCCTGAACATCCTGGTGCAACCATCTTAATTCTTCGTTCATAAGTTCCGCAGACAGCTGCTGCCTTACCATAACGGGATACCCCAGTTACAATAGAATTTTCTTTATTGATTCCAAGTTCTTTTGCTGCTCCGTCATACAAAGCATCGATAATTTTAGAAAGTCCCCAGCCCCAGGCCATAAGTTCACCTGTCTGACTTTCTGGATTTGCATCATCATAAGGATAAAGCTGGTAGAACAAACCTGTGTGCTTGTTATCATCTGCAGCAATATCTGTGATTCCACCCCATTCAAATACACTGCCATTGTATTCAAAAGTTTTTCCTGCAAATGCTATGAATGCATAACCATTTTCAAGTGCTGTATTTTCAGAAACACCGCTTGAAAGGCCAAGAACAAAAGGCCAGCCATATTCATCAGGTGGAGTAAGCCCTTCTGCAGAAGGAAGTCTAACCTTAGCATTTGGAAGTTTTACTTTTTTATCATTTACACTTACTTCAATATCTATATATTTTACGCTTGAATCTGTTTCATCATTTCTTATTGTGTAGGTAACAGTTTCTCCACTTCGCCACATACCGTACATTTCTGTCTGATAGTCATTATAGAGTTCTTCGGCTCTTTCAGCCCATTCTTCCTTTGTTTGTACGATTCTTCCGTCATTAAATTTGTATGGATTAGGATATTTATTTGTTTCCCATTTTGCGTAAAGGGTAAAGTTAGAAGTTACCGGTAAGTTTTTATCATAAATTGTAGTGTATGTAGAATCGGTATACCAGCCAAGGAATTTGCGGCCAGCTTTTTTAGGTGTAGGAAGGCTTGCCTTATAACCATCTTTGATTTTTAAATTTGCAAGAACTTGTCCCCCGTCAGTATCAAGATTTACCGTATATAAAAGCTTCCAGAAAGCTTTTAATGTAATATCCTTGTAGATTTTAGTATTAAAATCGAACTCTTTGCCGTCCAAAGTCCAGTATTCAAAACCATAGCCTTCTTTTTTAGGTGATTTTACTTGAGAAACCTTAGTTCCTTCGTAAATTCGCTGAAAAGCAACTTCGCTTCCTCCGTCTGTATCAAATGTAATTGTATAAAGTTTTACATCAGATGGGATGTGGCAGGATGTCAAGGCTATTCCTCCAGTTAATATGGTGATTGCAAATATTGATTTTACAATTCTTAAAAAATGACTCTTCATAAGAATCCTCCAGATTTTTTAATTTAAAATTAAATATTCCCCAAATTCCGGGGCTTTTATGGAGAAAGAATTGTAGTTTTGAAAAAAGATATTTTTGTTTCTTTTAATTGTTACATAAAAATTGGATAAAAGAATAGGTAATTTTACTTAATTCTGTATAAAAAAAATAATTTAGTAAAACGTTTATTAAGGTAAAATACCTATGTTTTTACACTGAAATACTTGTATTCTAGTATTTAATGAAGAAAGAAAAGCTTTGTCAAAAGATATTTAATATAGTGAATAGGAAAAATAAAAATGAAAAAATTAACAACTTTAATATTCTCTTTGGCACTTGCTGCTTCTTTTATGGCAACAAGCTGTATTTATGATGAACCCGAAGCAGAAATACGCCCCAGTACAGGAGCTTTTGTAATTGTTACTGATTCTGCAGCTGGTAGTGTAAAGGGTAGTGTAAGTGAGGACGGAACTTCTGTTACTGCTGATTTATCACAATCCAGTGATTCTGGTTTAGTTCTTTATCTTAGCGATGACAAGGCTGTTTACGGCGAAAATACTGTCGTAGAATATTCTTTCAATTATGAAGTTACTTCCTGGGGAGCTTCTTCTCCAAATCCAAAATTTTTAGTGCGCTATGGAGATTCAAAATCTTCCTGGAAAAATTACGATCCTTCATATAGCGATAAAACAAATTATGAAGATGCTACCGCAAAATCCGGAAGCATAAGCAACAAAATCACCTTAAAAAGTAAGGCAGATGCAATTGTCTTTGCTACAAATGGTTATCAATGGGCTGGCGAGTCAAACGATGCTGTTAAAATAACTGTAACAAAGGTTACCGTAAAAGAATAATTCTGCTATAAATAAAGACTGCTTCACAAAAAAAGTTGAAGCAGTTTTTTATTTTTCATAATTTTTGAGTTATTTTGAGGCTAAAATTGAAAAAATTATTTACATATAGACTAATTATCTTTTTTACTTTTTTATCTGTGACCTTTTTATCTGGTGCTTGTAAAAGTAATTCAAACGAAGTAGAGAATGCAGAAAACAAAGAGCAGGAAGAAAAAAAACAGGAAGAAATTACTGTTGAAAATACTGGATTACCATCTGTTTATCTTACTGTAAATGATGGCAGCGAGTTTTCTGATACAGAGACCTGGAAAGAATCCCTGCTGAAAATCCTCGATTCTGAAGCAAATATAGAATACGAAAAAACAGTATCAGCTAAGGGAAGGGGAAACTCCAGCTTTAATATGATGGGGGATAAAAAAGCTTTTTCCATAAAACTAAACGAAAAAGATAGCATTCTTGGTATGGAAAAGCATAAACGATGGGTATTGGTTCCAAATGCTTCAGATAAAAGTCTGGTTCGCAATCTTTATGCCTATTATTTAGGAAATGAAGTTTTTAATACTGAATGGTGTCCGTCTTTTAAATCTGTAAATCTTTATTATAACGACAGGTATTGGGGAGTATACATTCTTGGCGAACAGATAAAAATAAATAAAAATAGAGTGAATATTCAGGATATTTCAGATATTACAGAAGATTTAGACGGAAACGGTCAGCTGACTCTGGAAGATGGTGGCTTTATTATTGAACAAAATATGCAGATGGATGAGGCTTTTAATTTTACAAGCAAAAAGGGATTGACAATCAGTCTTAAAGATCCTGATGAAGTAGAAGATGATGTAAAAACTTTTGTGCAGGCTGTAGTTCAAAAAGCCGAGGATGTCTTGTTTGATGACAGCATTTATACAGATAAAGAAGAAGGTTATGCAAAATATCTTGATGTAGCTTCTTTTGTAGACTGGTATCTGCTCTCTGAGTTTTCAAAGAATCCTGATTCTGCTTCGCATGGTTCAATTTATATGTATTACAATCCTGTAGATAGAAAAATCCACATGGGACCTTTTTGGGATTTTGACTTAGCCTTTGGAAATGAAAACTTTGCCGATTCCTACAAGGCGGAGGGCAGTTTTATTTATGTAGATTCTTCTAACAGCGCTGGTGAAAGTGGAAATAATCCCTGGGGCTGGTGGGGAGGTTTTGGCGGAATGTCTATGAATACCGGACATATCTGGATAAACAGACTTATGAGTGATCCTGATTTCAGGCAGAAGGTTAAGAATCGCTGGAAAGAAAAAAAATCTCAGCTTTATGATTCATATCAAATTATGCTTCCGGACATGATTTCTTCTTTGGAAAAAGCAGCTGATTACAATTTTATAAAATGGGATGTTCTTGGAAAATCTGTGTTTACAGTCGGATGGCAAAGTTATGATGCTCCCGGCTATCAGAATAGAAAAACTTATAAAAATGAATGTGACTATCTCTTGAATTGGATTAATCAGCGATATGAATGGATGAATGCTTTTCTAGAATAGTTGTGCACAATTTATATCTTTTTTTACAATTTTTGCAAATAATTGCTATATAAAACTATTCTTTCCGTGGTAAAATATAATCAAGCAAGTGAATATTTGTATTTAATATACTTTGCTACATAAGGAGTAATTATGGCATGTTTTGCAGCACCTCTTGCAGAGGCAATTGTTGTCAGCGTTGTAAAAAAATCAACAAATTTGGATAATTCTTTTAAAGCAAAACTCGGCTGGCTTGAGAAAATGCTTTATGGCGGAAGCTTCTTGCTCGCTATAGAACATATTTATCATGGCGAAATCGTTTTTTATCCTCCATTTTTAACAGCTATGAAGAGTCCTGAAGAAATCCCTGTAATGCTTCATGAAATTGCTACTGTTGGTGTCGGAATGGCCCTTCTTGTTACTGCTGTCTGGGGAATTGCCGTTGGCCTTTCTGCCTTTATGAACAAGCGAAATAAAAAAGAATTAAAAGGATTGATTGTCTGATGTGTGAGATTATGACAATAATTACTGCCTTAATTTTTTCTGTTATTTATTTTTCAGCAAAAAAGAAGGGCAAGCCGGCAAAAGCCTCTTTTTTAGGAATGTTGATCTTTAGTGGCGCCGCTTTAATGTGGGCCTGTGATGGCATAGCAAGTGTTATTTCTGGCGAACCTTTTTTTGATATCTCTATGGAAGATACAATCTTAGGAGTAATTATTCTTGTGTTTGGTCTTTCGGTTGTAGGAATCTTTTATGCTAGAAATGCAAGAAAAAACGCAAAGCAAATACAGGAATCTTAAACAATATTTTGAGCAGAAAGGAAATGCTGCTATCGCTTTTTCAGGTGGTGTGGATTCTACCTTTTTGCTCAAAGTTGCTTTTGAAGTTCTTGGAAAAAAAGCCCTGGCTGTTACAGTTCGCTCGGTTTTAATTCCTGAACGGGAACTTGCCCAAGCTGTTGCTTTTTGTAAAAATAATAACATCCCTCAAATAATCATTGATGCAGATCCTTTTCAGATTGAAGGTTTTTCTCAGAATCCTATTAATCGATGTTACATCTGCAAAAAATCTATTTTTTCAAAAATAAAAGAAGTTTCTCTGGAAAATGGTTTTACTACTGTCTGTGAAGGCAGCAATATGGATGATACAAAAGATTACAGACCTGGAATGAAGGCAATCAAAGAACTGGACATAAAAAGTCCTTTACAGAAATGTCAATTATATAAATCAGAAATAAGAGAATTATCACATTCAATGGATTTACCAACCTGGTCAAAACCTTCTCTTGCCTGTCTTGCAACTCGTTTTGTTTACGGTCATACGATTACAAAAGAAAAACTTTCTCTAATTGATTCAATTGAAGGCTTACTTCTGGGATTTGGCCTATATCAGGTTAGAGTCCGTCTTTTGTATGAGGATTCAATTAGAATAGAAGTATTACCGGAAGATTTTGAAAAGATTTTAAAAAATCGGGAAGAGATTATTTCTTTTGCAAAAGATAAGAATGTTAATTATGTTAGTCTGGATTTAGAAGGTTATAGAAGCGGCAGTATGAATAATTTTACGAGAATAGAAAAAAACTGATTTTTGTAAATAAGATTTACAAGTGGCAGGAGAAATACTTTGGAAGAATTTGCAAATTTAGATTTTGACAGAAAAAAACGTACAGGTTTTCATGAAGTCGTATTCTGTCAGGGAAAGAAAGATGATTTTCTGGTAAAAATTTTTGCTGATTTGTATGAAAAAAACGGTGAAGTTTTAGGTACACGGGCTAGTGAAGCTCAGGCAAAACTTATAAAATCACATTTTCCTAATGCTGAATACGACGAACTTTCTCATATAATTAAGCTTCAGAAAGAAGAAAAGCCTCTGGAAGGAAATATTGCTGTTTGCAGTGCAGGAACAGCCGACCTTTATGTGGCAGAAGAAGCGGCTCTCACAGCAGAATTTTTTGGTTCCAAAGTAAACCGTTTTTATGATGTTGGTGTAAGCGGTCTTCATCGGTTGCTAAATCATCTGCCTGAAATTGATGAGGCAAATTGTGTTGTAGCGGTTGCCGGTATGGAAGGAGCTTTAGCAAGTGTTTTAGGCGGGCTTGTAAGTGTGCCTATAATTGCTGTTCCGACTTCTGTTGGTTATGGTGCGGCTTTTGGTGGTATTTCTGCCCTTATGACAATGGTTAATTCCTGCGCAAACGGAATAAGCGTAGTTAATATAGATAACGGTTATGGAGCCGGTTATATTTCTACCCAGATAAACAGACTTGCTGTTCACGGACGGGTTAGGGAATAAGTTTTTAGTTTTTGTAGAAAGAGTGAATGAGGTGTTGTTATGGGAAAATCTTTATATTTAGAATGTAATTCTGGTATTAGTGGTGATATGTCGGTTGCAGCTCTTCTGGATTTAGGAGCTGACAGAGAGCTTTTGGATAAAGCTTTAAAATCAATTCCGGCAAAGGGCTTTGATTATAAAATATCTACAGTTGTAAAAAATGCAATTTCGGTTTGTGATTTTGACGTAATTTTAGATGAAGAACACGAAAATCATGATCACGATATGGAATATCTTTTTGGACACGAAAATAGTGAGTCGTTACACGAGCATTCCCACGAACATGAGCACGAAGAGTCGGTACACGGGCACGAGCACCATCATCACAACCACGATGAGTCGGTACACGACCACGAACACGAACACGAACATCACCATCACGACCATGAACATCACGATCACACTCACGAACACCATCACGAGCACAGACATTTGTCAGATGTCTATAAAATAATTGATGGCACGGAAATGACCGAAAACGCTCGTGCTCTTGCAAAACGCATTTTTGAAATTGTTGCCCAAGCCGAAGCAAAGGCCCATAACCGCCCTATAGAAGAAGTGCATTTTCATGAAGTTGGAGCAATCGATTCAATTGTAGATGTAATTGCAATTGCAGTTTGTTTTGATAATCTAGGAATTGACAAAGTTTATGTTCTAAAACTTGCAGAAGGTTATGGAACAATTCGCTGTCAGCACGGAATATTGCCGGTGCCTGTGCCTGCTGTTTCAAATATCGCCGCAGAATACGGTCTTAATTTTGAGTTTATAAATCAAAAAGGGGAGTTTGTTACGCCGACTGGAGCCGCTTTTGTTGCCGCTGTAAAAACTGATGATAATCTTCCTTCCAGATTTAAAATTTCAAAAATCGGAATGGGCGGCGGAAAAAGAAATTATGAGCGACCGAGTATTCTTCGTGCAATGATAATAGAAGAAGATAAATCGGCTCAGCAGAAGGAAGCTTTTGACAATCCAAAAGATGAAGATATCATTTATAAACTTGAATCTAATATTGATGATTCCTCTGGAGAAGAGCTTGGACTTGTAATGGAGCTTTTATTAAAGGCCGGTGCTTTTGATGTTCATTATACTTCCTGCTTTATGAAGAAAAATCGTCCTGGATATATGCTTTCAGTTATTTGTGATAAAGAAATGATTCCTGCCTTGGAAGCAATTATTTTTAAGAATACCACAACAATCGGAATCAGAAGAATGAAATATGAACGTTCAATTCTTCCACGAAAAATCATCGAAGTTCAGACAAAGTGGGGAAGTGCAAAAGCCAAGCAGGTTATTTTGCCAGATGGTGAAATCCGCAATTATCCTGAATATGAATCAATTGTAAAAATATGCAGGGAAAATAATCTTTCTTATAAAGAGTGCTATTCAGAAGTTTTTGAAAGTATAAAAGGCTCTGTTTAAGTTCTGATTAAGTTATGTTTAAACTCTGAATATAGTTCGAATTATAGCCCTTATTTTTTCGCAACAATAATCATAGTACGTGCATTTTCATTGTATGGAGAATAATCAAAATCTCCGTAAACTTGCGCAGAAGCAAAGCCGCATTCCAGTAATTTGTCCCGCAATTGTGGGGCAGAATAAAGTCTTTGGGTGTATTCGTGCACGATTTTGTGATTGTCTTTATCTGTTAAAATCCATTTTGAGCACAAGCCTTCCCAGGCGCCTTTTACAGAAAACTCAGTATTTACGGTAAATCCTGCGCGCTCAAATTGCTCGCCTTTAGTAAAATACATAATTGCAGTTTCCCTGCTGACACATTCCATTATAAAAATACCGTCTTTTTTTAGCGACAAAGCAATATTTTTCAGGATTTTGTAATCATCTTCTTTTGAATCACAGTAGCCAAAGGAAGTATAAAGATTTATGGCACAGTCAAAATAATCTTTTCTACAAAAATACCGTAAATCCTGCTGTATAAAATCAATTTTAAGCTTTTGGGATTCTGCCATGTCTTTTGCAGCTTCAAGAACAGATGAGGTTATATCAACCCCAGTCACCTCAAGTCCTCTTTCTGCAAGTTCAACAGAAATACGGCCAATTCCACAGGCTGCATCTAAAACTTTAGAGCCTTTTTTTAGTCCGGCAATCTTACAGACATAATCAGCGACATCAGGAGCTTCTGCCCATAAATTATCATCGTACATAATTGGACCATAAGTAGTCCAAAAATCTTCAGATTCAAACCATTCTGCCATATTTTTTACCTTAAAGTTTTTGCCTTAAAGTTCAGCTGCAGCATCCAGACTGCGTTTTGCTAAATCTTCCATTCCCTTGCCTGCTGCTGTAAAAATCTCTGCTGAATGTTCAAAAGCATATTTTGCCTGGTCTTTTTCTGTGGCAGTCGGATTTCCTTTTAATAAAATAATTCCTTTGATGTAATAATCTGTTCCCAAGGCCAGAGTGTTTTCTGCAGAACGGTCGTAGAAAATTGCCTTTTCCATTGCTTTCAGGGCATCTGCTTTTTTATTATTCAGGGAAGAAACCTGAGCAATTTTGTACCAGGTAATTCCAATTTCCGAAAGATAACGGTTGTCTGTGTATAATTTTGCAGCATTTTCATATTCTTTTTCGGCGGCATCGTAGTTTTTCTGGGTTCTATAAATGTCACCGTAAGCAGAAGCAAACTGGGCTTCAAAATATTTGTCACCGCGAATGTGTTTTTCATTTTCATCAAGAAGATTTATGAGTGCCCTGTAATCTACAGGCTGATTTGTATCTGTGATTTTGATTCTGACTTCTGCGAGGGCACACAAGGCTTCTTCTTTTTGAACATTTTCCGCATATTTTGCAAAGACTCTGGCTTTTGTCAGATAATCATTTGCAAGCTGAGTGTAAGGCGGATTATAAGATAGATTGAGACTTACATAGCCCAGACAAACCGAAGTCAGGAGCTCATAATTATCTATTGTCATTGCCTGTGTGTAAGCCTGAGCAAGAAAAAAGTTTGCATTTTCATATTCACCGGAAAGTATGCAGGAGTTTGCAGATTCGAGCATTTCGCTTGCTGTTGAATGAATCAGGGTGATTTTCATTTCTCTTTGTGGTGCAGAACGGCAGGATAAAAAGAGGAGACCGCAAATTAAAAAAGAAGTCAGAATTGAAGATGATTTGAAACCTTTTTTCATTAGAATGTTTCCTCCCTCAATTTTGGAGTTGCCGAGGTTTTCTCTATTCTTTCTGTTGAATTACCCTTTATAAGCGGATTGTTTTTAAGACTTACCACAACATCCTGAACCTGTTTAATTAAGGTTTGTACCTGAGCAAGAATAATTGTTACCTGAGGCATATTGTTTCCAAGTGATGCAGAAACATTGTTTATATCTGTCATAGTCTGATTTAGAGTTGCAAAAAGACTGTCCAAAGTTCCCTTTGATTCTTCGGTTTCTAGTAATTTTGGAATAAGTCCCTGTGGATCCTGCAGCTGATTTGTAAGAGTATTTACGTCGTTCAAAATACTGTGCAGCTGATTAATTGCATCGTTTATTCCGTCTGTTATAGAAGCAAGTGGAACTGATGTGT
>JAEEGK010010498.1_pt1 | contig 21347 bp, 24 predicted proteins | sample 8958771 | NCBI WGS metagenome assembly JAEEGK01 (sample SAMN16246547, study PRJNA631951) | gut metagenome | biome: gut microbiome; feature: rumen; material: SC-attached | host: Bos | place: Iran: Karaj | collected 2018-10 | reverse complement strand
CAAGCATCTTAGGACTTGTCAAGTCGTTGATTGCAACTACTTCATAACCTTCTGCGTCGAACATCTGACGGAATGCCAGACGACCAATACGGCCGAAACCGTTAATAGCTACTTTTACTGCCATTTTGATTTAAATTTTATTGGGTTAAAAAAATAAATAAATAATTAAATTCTCTCTGTAGAATCAATAGGTGATGTCTGAATTTTCAGGAAAAACACATTTGTTATCCACAATTGCAATAGTGAGCTGTATGACATGCGCAGATGAGCAACATGATTGCCAGCATCAGAATACACATTAAAAATTCGCGCTTCATCTATATTTTTCTCATTTCGGACGACAAAGTTACAAATATTTATTCTAACTTTGCAAAGTATTTGACAAAAATTAAAGAAAAGAAAGTGTGCGGCAACAAATTCACATCTTTTATAATAAAATGGTGTGCAAACGTAATATAGACTTAACATTTCATTAATTATAATACATTTTTTTGTTATGGGAAACTTTGTTCAAGAATTCAAGGAATTCGCCCTTAAGGGTAATGTAGTTGACATGGCAGTCGGTGTTATCATCGGCGGTGCATTCGGTAAGATTGTCAGTTCATTGGTAAACGACATCATCATGCCTCCAATCGGAGTTCTTACTGGTGGTGTTGACTTCAAGGATCTCAAGACAGTTCTTGTAGAGGCAACAGAAGAAGCAGAAGCTGTAACCCTCAACTGGGGTATGTTCGTTCAGAACGTAATCGACTTCCTCATCATCGCACTTTCTATCTTCTGCATCATCAAGATGATGACAAAGCTGTCAAAGAAAAAGGAAGAACCAGCACCTGCACCAGCTGAGCCAGAACCAACAAAAGAAGAAGTTCTGCTTACTGAAATTCGCGACCTGCTGAAGAAATAATTAGTACGAAAAACGAAAGACGAAAAACGAAAGAAACCTTCGACTTTCGACAACTGAGAGAAAGGAGTGGAGACCCGACGGTCTTCACTCCTTTTCATTTGAAAAATGAAATCTGGAAAAATATAGAAAGAATAAGAACTTACAAAGGATAGTTTTCGAAATCGTAGAGGATAGTAGAGAGGTAGCGTTCGCCAGTATCAGGCAGCAGAGCTACAATCTTCTTACCCTTATTCTCAGGTTTCTTTGCCAGTTCGGCAGCAGCATAAGCAGCAGCACCAGATGAGATACCTACGAGCAGACCCTCAGTAGCAGCAAGTTTACGGCTTGTGAGAATAGCAGCATCGTTTGGTACTTTGAAAATCTCATCAACAGCCTCTCTGCTGAAAGTCTTTGGAACGAAACCTGCACCAATACCCTGAATCTTGTGAGTTCCGGCTGGTTCGCCACTCAGCACAGCACTCGACTCTGGTTCTACAGCCACAATCTTAATACCCTTCTTGTGCTCCTTCAGATACTTACCGATACCGGAAACAGTACCACCAGTACCCACACCTGCTACGAAGATATCGATGTCACCATCAGTCTGTTGCAGAATTTCAGGACCAGTTGTATTATAATGCATTTCTGGGTTAGCAGGATTCTCAAACTGCTGTAGAATAACAGAACCCTTGATAGAGTCGCGCAGTTCCTCAGCCTTAGCGATAGCGCCCTTCATGCCTGCCGAACCAGGAGTCAGCACTACTTCGGCTCCGTAAGCCTTCACCAGGTTTCTACGTTCTATCGACATGGTTTCGGGCATAGTCAGAATCAGCTTATAACCCTTTACAGCACTTACGAAAGCGAGCCCCACACCAGTATTACCGCTTGTTGGTTCGATGATTGTGTCTCCTGGGTGGATAGCTCCGCGGCGTTCTGCATCCTCAATCATTGCGTAAGCGATACGATCCTTCACAGAACCGGCAGGATTGAAATACTCAAGTTTTGCGATTACTGTAGCATCGAGTTTTTCTGATTTTCCAAAAGCTTGGAGCTCAAGCAACGGAGTGTTGCCAATCAGACTAGTGAGCTGTTTTGCAATTTTTGCCATAATATTATTGTTTTTAGTTTATGAATAGTGTCTAATTTTTGTTTTGACGATGCAAAGTTCCGTCTTTTTCCTTCCCCCTGCAAATCTTCCCATGTGTTTTACGGCAAATATACCACGATTATGGTATGAAACTCCCACCTGCATTGACTAATTCGTGGTAGAAGAAGCAGATAATAAAGATAAGGAATAAAAATTTTCAAATGAAGTCTTGCATAATTCATAGGAAATATACTAATTTTGCAACCCCCAAAAACAATATTAATTATGAAGATTCGAGTTATGATTTTATTGGCAGCTTTGTGTATGATAATAACATCAACTAAGGCTGCAAACGACAAAGAGACAAAAAAACAGTATGAGAAAGCGTTGGCGGTTGTGTTGCAGGAATACAACAAGCAGTTTGCTAAGGTAGCAAAAGATAGTGTTATATCTATACGTCTTTTCGTAGAGGGCAACAATGTTGTGTATCAAACGAAGTGTGACGAAGATGATGTGAATATCAGCGATTTGGAGAGTGATTCCCTCAAGCTTAAGAAGATTTTATTAAATGAGAGTTTGTCTGATGTTTTGATTAATACAGACAAAGGGCTTATTATCCGATTTATCGGTAATAAGAGCGGGAAAATTGCCAATATTCATATAACGCCTCAAGAAGTTATAGAATTTAAAGAACGTAATAAAAAATAAACAACAATAAAAAAGAGAGCTGGATGGCTCTCTTTTTTTGTTATGTGTGTTTACTTCCCTGTTCTTATAAATTGCAAGGCACGGTCGATCTGTGTATCACGACCTGTTGTCTGTAAGAGGGGCAGGTCGAGGGCGACATCAATATCGGGGGTGATTCCCTTTCCTTCGACGAGTTGCCCGTCGAGAGTGTAGGAAGCCATAAATGGTACATTACAAAAGACTGGTGTGACTCCATTTACGCCGATATAGCCTTCGTAGTTGTAGGAAAAATAATCGTTGGAAGCCATAGGGCAGATGGCTCCGTAGGTAGGTTTACCGATGAAGGTTCCGTTGGACATAGTCTTGAGACAGAGGATGGATGTCTCGGACATGCTGATCGAACTACCATTGGCAAGGATGACAACTGGTTCGGTGATGACCTCGTGCGGGCCGTTCATAGCTGAAACATAAGCAGGCATCATAGGCGAATAATCGTAGCGTCCAGTGCCTCGTTTGTAGCGCTGATAGCCGAATTTGATATTACCTGGAGGCAACAGCGAACCAACTACATATTCCGAGTCGGACATGTTGCCACCACCGTTGCCGCGAATGTCGATGATGACACCACCCAAAGTACCGTTCTTATGAAGCTGCTGAACGCAGTTGAACCACGACTGCCATACTTGTCTGATTTTTGCAACATGCTGCACTGTAGCTGGCTCATTCAAATCGAAGTTTTTCTGGCATTCTTTGTCGTCCAAATACTCTGACAGTTGGAACATGCTCAAACGGAAATAGGCTATATTACCTTTCAGAAGAGCATATTTGACGTTAATACCAAAATCGAGAAATTTCGCGTCTATATGTTCGAAGCCCGGAATATTCAGAAAATTATATTTCACCTGCAGCTGGTTGTAGGCAGGAACGAAATAGTTTAACAGAGGGGAAAGGCTTCTAAAATCTGTCTGCAGATTCTTCAGTTGCTGTAACTGGAAGGCCTCAAGGTCGGTAGGTGAGGTAAGAGCCGAGAGTGTCTGTATCTGATCCATTATCCATGAAAATCCCATTCCGGGGGTCATTGCGAATGTTTGAATTATGTCATTAGGATCGGTAGAATATTCAAGCACAATAGGGTTCCCATTGTCGTCTGTCTCTATTTCGCCATTGACAATATTGGTGTAGTACTGAATATTTATAGGGTAACCGCTGACATCATGATCGTCCTTTTGGTCAACTCTGTCACGAGAGGGGGCGTAGTACACGAATGAACCTGTTGCAGGATTTTTCACATTGAAATACAGATGACCATCATGGAGGGGTGAGAGACATTTCTGAAGGAGTGTCTTCAGTTCGTCGTCAGTAACGGGTGAATCCGAACCGCGATGGTCAAGAGCTTCAAACTGAGGATAGAACTCATCGTAAACTGCATCCCAATCGAGCCCATGCTCTGCTTCGTAGTCCCAAATGGCATAATTCTGGTTCAGACCGTTCCAAATTATATTGAATATGGCAGCATAAGATTTTTCTGCTGCAGAAAACACAAGATTGTCGTTATGGTCGTACGACATAAGTGTATCACTGTCTTTACGACACGATCCTATGGTCAACAACAGGAGCAAGACTCCTAATATTTTTATAATATTGTGTTTCATAAAATCTTTCATTTTTAAACTTTAAAAAACATAACTTGCTCCCAACTGCAGGGCTGTTGTGGCATTATAGCGATAATCTTTCACGCGCATATACTGCTTGGTAGTGCTGGTTGTACTGTAGTAATAGCGCAACTCTGCCTGAAGAGCCCATTGAGGGGCGATACGATATTCCAAACCGATGCCGCCAATCAGACCGCAGTCCCAACGTTTGTCTTTTTCTGAGTTGAATTCCACTTTTTCAGAGAATCCATATGTATAATCACTATGTTTGTTATAGTCAGTTCCATGGCGATGACTGCTGAGCCAATAGCCGCCATAGAATCCCAGATTGCAGAAACCGCGCAATCGCTGACCGCCAAAGCTGAACGACGCCATAAGGGGCAGTTGCAGGTAGTCGTTGCGATAGCGGTGGTCCATTTGACTGATAGCAACACGATGGACGCGGTAGTTTTTCTGTGTCCAGTTCAGGTCGGCACGAACTCCAAACCAGTTGCAGAAGTTGTATTGTCCGCTTATGCCTAGTGTAACACCCCAACGACCGTTGATGGTGTAGTCGGTAAGGTACTCCTTGTCCATGGAGAATACGTTGTAGGCAGTTCCTCCTGTGACACCTATTCTCCATTGTGCTCTTACTGTCATTGAACTAATGACTAAAAACAAGATTATAAGAGTTTTATTTTTCATAATAGTTTTTAGTATCAAAAACAACACTTCATTGCCATCGTAGCATAACTTAGTTTTGACATTGACTTAGAAATCATATAATTTTATCATTTTTTGCTTGCCGTCCGGGTAGCGAATCTTATTAATCCATACTTTACCTTTCTTGCCATTTAGTTTCTCCTTCAACTCTTCATAGCACCGGTCGCAAGCTTCGATGACCTTAGCTTCATTAGTACCCTTAACGGCTTCTTCTGTGCCTAAGGCAAGTTTAATGGCTGTGTTGAAATGTCCCGGGGCTTCTGCATAGTCAAAATCATTGCTCTGTGACTGGTAACGATATAAGTTGTTTTCGTTATCCATATCCCTAAGATCGTCATCTAATAACTTTTTGCAAGAGTTGAGTGTCAGACCCGATAGTACAATACCGATCACAGCAACGGCTGTGAATAAAAAACAATCCTTTTTCATATTTAATACTTTACAATAAGATTTACCATTTCAGTGTGCAAAATTACAATTTTTATCTTGAATAATATAAATATTTTGAAAAATAACTAATTTTGCAACCAAAATATACAATAGTATTTATTAACTTAAACAGATGTTTGTTATGAAAAAACTACTTACCTTAATTGTTCTATTATGCGCTGTTGCGCTTCAGACTTATGCTCAAACAGATTCAGTAACTGTAGCACAGAAACAAGCTGAGCAGTTTGCGAAGCAGGCTGACGAAAACCCTAATGACGGTAAATTACAGTGCAAGGCTGGCTTGGCATTCGTAAATGAAGAATTGAAAGACAAAAAAGACTATGCCCTTGCTCAGCAATATCTGGAACGTGCATTGAAGATTGCTGAGGAGCAGACAGTAATGAAAGACACCCTCATGGGACTCACCTGTCAGGGTCTTGCTCTAGTCTACATGGGAAAAAATGATCTCGAAAAGACTGCAATATATCTAAGCAAATCCACAGATGCTTTTGAAAAAGAACTTGGGAAATACGATCCTTTGACCATTGGTAGCAAACTTATCAGTTCATGGCTGATGATGGGGTCAAACGCTTTTCTTTCATATTCAAATTTACTGGAAGCATTCGTAAACAACGACAATGCCCCAGAGAATATGCGCATCGAAAACATGAATGAGGCAAATATCATTTTGGAACTGTCCACGGAAATGTTCATTGCTCATATTACAAAAATGTTCCGCTATGCGCTGCCGTTGATTAACTATAAGGGCAAGGGTTGTCTTATCGTACAGGCAGCCGACTGGAACATAGAGCGACCTCTCGTAGGCTGGCTGGTGCCGAATTTGCTGCGTTCCGATGAAGAAAAAGCAACTCACAAGGGTGACCAAGCCCTCCTTTACGACGGCGAAAAGATTATAGCCTTGTCTGAGGAGGAACGCAATCAAAATATGCTCCAGGTGAGCTTCAATCATTTTGTAAAGAATCCTCGCAAATTAGTTAGCAAAGAAGGTGACTCACGCATCTATTTCCTAAGTCCGGAGGAATACGGAAAAATTCTCTATGCCTATCGCGTATACAAGGCTGGTACAAAATAAGTCTTTGAACTTTGTAAAGTTTAACGGTTAAAGATTTTTCGTCATTCGGCTCGGCTACTCCGAGCCGTTTGCTTATTCAGAAGAGACCCTATACCGAACACGTACCTGTCCCGGTGTTCCCTGTCAGATAAATGATTACAACACAACTTGGCTATTTTAATATGCCATTTTTATCATTTATAGCGCTATTAATACAAAAATATTATTTTTCCCGTAAAAAAATTGCGGAACATAAAATATAATTTGTATATTTGCAACAGAATTAACAGAGAAAATAGTTATGCTTACCAAATTTGCCGTAAAAAACTTCCGAGGCTTCGCAGAAAGGATTGAATGGGATTTGTCCCATCCAAGTAATTATTCGTTTAACAAATACGCAATCAAAGATGGCGTCGTCAAGAATGGTATCATTTATGGCCCAAATGGGTCCGGCAAGACAAACTTCAGCGTGGCCTTATTTGATATTGTAAATCATCTAACTCAGAAATTCAAAAAGCCTGAATATTACCAAAATTTCGTTTATGGTGGTGACATTTCCCAGAATGTCGATTTTGAATACACATTCAAATTCAAAAACCAGGAAGTAGAATACCAATATTCAAAGAATGTGATTGGTGTACTCGTCAAAGAAGCACTAGTCGTTGATGGCGTGGAAATCTTCAAACGCACAATGAATTCTTTGACAATAGACGAAAAGCAGTTCCCGATTAACAAAGATGCAAAACGTAATTTGCAGATGAATGCGAATGGCATATCAATTGTAAATTATCTGCTGACTTCTTATCCACTTACGAAAGATCACTACCTGATTCAGATGCGTGATTTTGTTGATACTATGCTTTGGTTTAGATGTCTAAAAGTCAATGAGTACATGGGATTTGACAATATGGTCACCATTTTGGATGAATATATTATCAAGAATAAATTGGTGAACGACTTTTCAGCTTTTCTTGAGAATGTAAGCGGGCAAAAGTTCGAGTTCGTTCCAACTAAGGAAACAGATAAGATGCTATTTTGCAAGATAGGAAACGGAAGTATAGCTTTCGACCTTATCGCTTCTACAGGTACACAGTCCTTAAAGCTCCTATATTTCTGGTTAAAGAAGATGGGGCAGGCCTCCTTTGTCTTCATTGATGAATTCGATGCGTTTTATCACTTCAAGTTAGCTTTTGAGGTATGTAAGCAATTGTTTAACCTTGATTGTCAAGTGTTTACGTCGTCGCATAACACATACCTTATGACAAATGAACTTCTGCGTCCTGACTGCAATTTCATCTTACAAGACAATAAGATTAAACCTTTACAAAGTTGCACGGACAAAGAACTGAGATTTGGGCATAATATAGAAAAACTATTCCGTGGAGGGGCATTTGAAGTATGATTCTATTTGTATTTGAAGGTAAGGATGACAAGACCTACTTTGAGTCTATTAAACGACTTTTCTTTCCAGCGAAGTCTGATACCTTCGTATGCACTTATAACAGCAATATCTATTCACTTTATACGAAACTGAAAGCCCATGATGCCCTGAAAGAAATGTTGGAGGTCGATACCGTTTCTGTTCTAAAAGAAATATTACTCGAAAAGGGTGATAAGACATTAGAGGATATTCGGGAAGATGAGGTTTCTGAAATCTATCTTTTCTTTGATTATGACTTCCAAGAAAATTCAAGAACTCTTGAAGAAAACAATAGTAGGCTTTCTGAATTGCTAGAATATTTTACTGACGAAACAGGAAGAGGCAAGCTGTATATTAACTATCCAATGGTAGAGTCGCTGAGATATACGAAAGAATTGCCAGATAATGATTATTGGAGCTATACAGTATCGCGTCAGAGATGTCAAGAAGAGAAGTTTAAACATCAGGTACATGAGTTCTCTTTCTACGGAGGCAACTTGGAATATCTTGTGCTCACTATCAAACCTGCAGACGACAAGACCAAGATTCAGCAGAAGACAAATATAACTAAGACGAATTGGCTGCACCTTGTCACAATGAACACAAGCAAGGCTAACTATATTTGCAATGACAAGAACGAACTTCCTGAGGAAGTTAATTCACAGAAAGAAATATATGATAATCAACTTGCCAAGTATGTAGATACAGAAGAATGCAAGGTTGCAATCCTTAACGCCTTCCCGATATTCTTGTTTGACTATTTTGGAAGAAAAATTGTCAGTGGCAAAGAAGAATCATGTTAAAGATATACCTTGATTGGAATATTATCAGTTACCTCAAAGAAGAGGAATATATTGATTTGCGTAACTACATTTCGCAAGTCAAAGATTTTTTCGTATTTCCATACTCAAGGGCTCATATCCAAGATTTATATCAATCTAAATCTCCCACGAACGTTGCAAAGTTTGAGCAAGATCTAGATACCCTTACTGATATATGTCAGACTCATCTACTAGAGTATCAGGAAAACATAGATGCTCCATATCCATACGAATGTACACCTCGTCAATATATAGAAAGAGAGTCATTGACTTTACAAGCTTACAAATCCGGATTTGAATCTGTCAGTTTTACTGAACTTATTAAGTCTATAATGGATGCTACGACATTTGAAAGCATCCGTAATCATCTTCTTTCTACTCCATTAGAAACTCCCATAGAAAACCCTAATAACGGTTTCCTTATCCGAAATATATGGGAAACCATAACATTTTTACTTGACAATTTGTCTTTGCTACTAAAAGACAAGAAGTTAGAAGTAGAGATATATAAGTCATTGTGTAATATTGAAGGTGAAAGGAGTATACAGGAAATGCAGAACATAAATAGTTCTGATATTTTTGATTATCTAAACAAACTATGCATTTCGAAAACTAATAAGAACTTAACAGATACTATTCTTGCCACTCTTGAGACTATTAATGGGAAAAATAGCTACAACTATTTTCTTGCAGAATATACAACTTTAGCGTTTTGTGGATATAGTCGAGATAAAAAGCATAATATCCTTAACATTATGACTGATGCACTTCATGCGTTTTATGCGATGCGTTGTGACGTACTTGTTACTAAGGATGATGGCATGAGAAAGAAAGCACAGGCAGAATTCATTCATTTTAATTCACCGACTAAAATAATTACAATGGAAGAATTACACACATTCTTAGAAAACGAATTATATTATCAATATAATCTTGACTACATTCAACACGAAGTCATTCCTAAATATTCAAAAGGCGAAGACCGTGGAGAAGGAAAACTTGCATACAAAAACGTACCATCTCCTATATTAGGATTGTTTACCAACTGTATTAAAATCCCGGAAGCCCCAAATGTTTTAGCATTAAAAGTTAATCTTGCCCCCAATGGTTATGTTTACTATACGGAGTTAAAACGTTTCTTTAATCTTGTGATGGGTAATTTGCCTGATAGGCAAACGGCTAATTTTCAGAAAGAGGTTATTGACAAGTTCCTTACAAGAAATAAAGAAATAATCCTTTCTATTAGGATATTTTTCAATCTCAAAAAATGGCAAATAGAACTTATTGCAGATCCAGAATCGAATGTCCCTCTTCCTATGCTAATCATCCGAAAGAAACGTAAAATAGTATTATTGCTTGAAAAGATTATTTCAATTTTTCACAATTAACGAGTAATTGATTATCCTGCTGACAAAATAAAAAACAATGATTGTAATTTAGATGTAAATATGAAATAAATCACGAATTATTTGGATTTTTCGAAATAAAAGGGTAAAAATCTCATAAGTTTTTGTATATTTGCAGCAAAATAATCATTGAATTATGTCGAACAATCAACAGAATATGATGCTAAACAGGCTGAAAGCTGCCTTAGCAGAACAAGGGAAGACCAACCGCTGGCTGTCCGAACAACTTGGCAAATCAGAGAACACCGTTTCCAGATGGTGCGCCAACAAAGTACAACCATCTATTCAACAATTGAATGAAATTGCAAGTGTTTTAAATGTTGATGTACGCAGTTTAATAACCTCAACAAAATCGATATGATGATAAGTAGAAACATAATAGATGATGCATACAACCAGCTTTCCAATGCTTATTATGTTAAGCGCGACAGGAAGTCCATAGAGGAAAGCTGCAAACATTGCCAAAGTTTGGGAATTCCCAATTTCCAAGAACTTGCAAACACAGAAATGACAAAGCTATATTCATATCGTAGTATCAAAACCTATCCTGTATGTACATCCATAGAGTGTTTGCCTCCTGATGTATTAGGAATGTATGCATTGGCATGTATGAATGTTTTATTCAAGATGAATTTGGAAAGTGTCAGGCGAGATTGCCAATATGCATATAAGACACTCTCACAGCCAGTTCTGTTTCAAAGTACTGATGTCTTATATGCGCACAACGAAAAACAATTGACGGTTGGAAACTTCTTGAAAGTCATTAAGTATGCGCTTGCCCTTGTGGATATTGTTTATCCTGACAATAAAGTGACATCTGTTGCGAATCCCACTATTTGGGCTTTACAAGGAATTGATGATGCGCTGAATAATAAATCAAAAACCGAGTTGATGAATCACTCACTTCATATAGCAGCAGACTTTCTTGCATCAAATGTGAAGGATTCTCTCAACGACACAAATTCGAAACGCAATGTTGCAGTTTCGGCATTGATGGTCAATTTGGCAATAGATTTTCTACTTAAAGAATAATATCTATGATATTTAAATTAGAAACCCCAGAACACCAAAGAACTGCCATACAAAGTGTGGTGGAGGTCTTTCGTGGAATGGAAAAAAATACATACGATAATGCAACGGATGAGGACATTCGGGCCAACTACTGCTCGTTGTCTTCGGAGGCATTGATGGCAAACATAAACAAGATTGCAGCGGAAAACGGAGTGGATCCTTTACAATCCAATCTTCAAGAAACCAGGAATGCATGCATAGAAATGGAGACGGGTACGGGCAAGACCTTGACCTATCTCCAGACAGCATACGAGCTGTACAAAGAATATGGGCTAACAAAGTTCATCGTTCTTGTTCCGTCAATACCTATCCGTCAGGGAGCCATAGATACGTTTGAGAATTTCAAAGGACAGTTGGAAGACAAATACGGTTTTACGCCTAATGTTTTTGTCTATGATAGTTCCAAATTGAGCGACCTTCGTGACTTCATTACTGCAGAGACACCACAGATCATGATAATGACGATGGCCTCGTTCAACTCTGAAGACAAGATTCTGAATCAAGAAGTGCGTGAAGACCTGTTCAACAACAAGCCCTTCATTGAGGCTATTGCTCGCACTCATCCCATCGTTTTTATGGACGAGCCGCAAGAGGGGATGGACACGGAAAATTCACAGCTTTGGCTTTCAAAGCTTTCTCCGTTGTTCAAGTTCCGATATTCTGCCACGCATGCTGTGAAGGTTAATATGCTCTATCAACTGACCCCAAGTGAGAGCTATCGTTTGGGACTGGTCAAGAAAATTGAGGTGCTTACTGTGACTGAGAAAAACGATGAAGCAACTCTGAAAATTGAAATCAGCGAAGTGCAGGAAACCAAGACAGAGCCAAAGGTGAAGTTGAAGTTCTGGAAATACAATAAAACCAAAGAGAACTTTGTCTTCAAAGATTCCAACCTTTTAAAGAAAGGCGATAACCTTGCCGAGAAATCTGGTAACGACACCTATTCTGACTTTACAATCAGCCGCATTTACAAGAAATTGAGTACTCGTAAATGGGTTGTAGAGTTCACCAATGGCACCAGCATCGAAGAGGGAGCATCGTCGGCAAACAAGGAACAGGTTTGGGCATTGCAGTTGGAATGGCTCATACGTCGTCATTTCGAGAACCAACAACGCTTAAAGCCTAAAGGGATTAAGAATTTGTCACTCATCTTCATTGACAAGGTGGCTAACTATATGAGTACTGAAAACCCTGTCATCAAGAAAATCTTTGAGCAACAGTACAAGATAGTATATGCAGAATTTCACAATGGACAAACTCCTTCGGAAGAACAAGTGACAGCTGTTCAGGGGTACTATTTTGCCAAAACTGCAAATGGTGAATATACAGATAATGAAAAGAGTAATCAGAGCAATAAGGAAATATACGACGAAATCCTGCATAACAAGCAGAAGCTCCTATCATTTAGTAGTACAATAGAATTCGTGTTCTCTCATTCTGCGCTTGGTGTAGGATGGGACAATCCAAATGTGTTCGGTATTGCCACTCTCAACGAAAGTTATTCAGAGAATAAGAAACGCCAGGAAATTGGCCGAGGTCTTCGTATCTGTGTAAACCAGCAAGGTGAACGTGTTTATGATGCAGAGGGTACGCCAGACGATGAAGTCATTAATCAACTCACTGTGGTTCCTAACGAGACCTACGAGACTTTTGCCCGTAGTTATCAGAACGAAAACGAGAAGGCATTTGGCAAGTCCGGTGCTGGCACCAAGCTCAAGCATACCCATAAAGGCAAGCATCAGAACCGCGTAACGTTCAAGCTGAATAAGAATGAAGGCATTCTGAGTGTGTTCCGCAGGTTTTGGGATACAATTGCCAAGAAGACGACCTATCGCGTAAGTTTCGATGAGGATGCTATCATACGTCGTAGCATAGAGGAGTTGAACAACATCTCTATTGCTGAATACAAAGCCGAAGTTTCCAGCTATAGGGTTGGCGATATTGAAGATTTGTCGCAACGGGAATACATAGGTTCGGAAGATCGTGATTTAAAAGGGCATTATTCCCCACAAGATTTGGTGGAAGATCTTAGCGAAAAGACTGGACTATGTTATAATTCCGTAATGCGTATCGTTCGGGATATTGAGACCCAAAAGGAATATCTGAAGAATCCGCCAGTTTTTCTGGAAACAGCTGCGTTCAAAATCAAACAGGTGCAGCTTGACGAATTAGTCAGATGCGTGAAATATAATCCAACAGATGAGGTGTATCCTTTCAACTTTGCTGACTTCACCAAGGATGCTTGTGACAATTATGTCTCAACTCCTAATCATGGTGTTTGGGATAAAACGCTCTATGACAGCGGACTTGAACGCGACTTTGCTGTTGATGCTGACAAAAATGAAAATCAAAAGGTAGTGTGTTTCTTGAAATTTCCATCATGGTACAAGATTCCAACACCTATCGGCAACTACGAGCCAGACTTTGGTGTCGTGTTGAAGCGTGTTTCCTTACGGAATAATCAAGATCAACAAGAATATTATTTTGTTGTTGAGATTAAAGGAACCAATGATATTAACGACAAGAAAGCTCTTACTCCCCATGAAATAGCTCGTATGGAATTTGCCAAAAAGCATTTCAACTCTCTTGGCATCGAAGCTGTTTATAAAGCCCCAATACGTGAATTTTCAACATTTATGGCGCAAGCCTAACAAACAATAAATAACCAAGCAAATGGAAACATATAAAGACCACATAACGTTGACTCCCGATATGAATGAAGAACGTCTGAAAACACTCCGCGAACTGTTCCCTGACTGGTTCACACAGGAAGGTCATCTCGATATCAACGAAGTTAAGAAAGCCGTCAATCCTGACAGCGTTGAAGAGACAGAACGATACGAGTTCCGTTGGTTTGGCAAATCAGCGGCTAAGCGTAATGCTTTTACACCTACACGAGCTACATTACATTACGATCCAGAGCGCAGTGTCAATGCTGACACTACTGACAATATCATCATTGAAGGTGAAAACCTTGAAGTTCTGAAGATTTTATCTTCAAGCTATAGGGGAAAAGTAAAGTGCATTTATATTGATCCTCCATACAATACAGGAGAAGACCGTGTTTATAAAGATGATTATGCAGAAAGCACAGAAAAATACTGGGAGCGTACAGAAACCGTAAAAGATGGCATTAAAATTGACACCAATTCTGATGCTGATGGCAAGTACCATAGTACATGGCTTGACTTGATGTATAGTAGATTACTTGTAGCTCGTTCTTTATTAAAGAAAGAAGGCGTTATCTTTCTTTCCATTGACGACAACGAAATACATCACCTCAGAAAATTGTGTGATGAAATATTTGAAGAATCTAATTTTGTCGCAAACATCGTATGGCAAAAAAGGACTTCTCCTGATGCACGTACTAATCTTGGTCCTGCACATGACTACATATTAGTCTATGCAAAAGACAAAGAATCGCTTAAACCTACTCTGAACAAAGTAGAGTTGACAGAGGAAAGGGCTGCAGAATACAAGAATCCAGATAATGACCCAAGGGGTAGATGGGCTTCTGTAGATATAACAGGGCAAACAGGTCATGCTACCGATTCTCAATATTATACTATTATCACTCCTTCTGGAATGGAATATAAACCACCTGTTGGCAGGTGTTGGGCATTAGCCCAAAATACATTTGACGAATTGGTAAAAGATAATCGTATTTGGTTTGGTGAAGATGGTAGTTCACGCCCTCGCAAAAAGGTTTTCTTGTCCGAAGTAGATGGTGCTAACGCATGGACTTGGTGGACTAATAAAGAAGTAGGACATAATCAGGAAGCATCTAAAGAATTGAAAGATATACTCGGTTCAGGAGATATTTTTGATAATCCAAAGCCAACTCGTCTCATAAAACAATTGTTGAAAATAGCGACCCACAAAGATGACATTATTTTGGACTTCTTTGCTGGTTCTGGTACCACTGGACACGCTGCCATCTTGCTTAACAAAGAACAAGTTGATGGTAGTCGCAGATTCATCTTGGTTCAAATACCAGAGGCAACAGAAGAAGATTCTCCTGCTCGTAAAGCTGGTTTCAAAACCATAAGTGAAATTACCATTGCCCGCAATAAAGCAGTATATGATAAGGTAAAAGCCTCATACGAAGGAAAACTGATTACTCCAGAAGACCAACAGCAGTTAGACCAACTTGGTTTCAAGGTGTTCACACTGAGTAAATCCAGTTTCCCCCGTGTGGATTTTGCTCCTGACCCAGACAAGAACGAAGAAGAGAATCTTGCATTGTTCCAAGAGTATGTTGCTCAGAAAGAACAGCAGCTTACTCTCGCCTTCAATGAAAACGAACTGATAACAGAGATTCTGATTAAGCAGGGCTTTATGCTTACCTATAAATTGGAAGCACAGTCTCAGTTCACTCAGAACAGAGTCTATAAAGCCACTGATGGTATTAAGACAGCTTACATCACCGTTGACTCTAACCTCTATGACGAGACCGTAGATTACTTCATGCAGCATACAGACATTAAGTTCATCTGCATTGAGCGCGCTCTCGACACCACCAAGAAATTCAATCTTAAGAACAAAATGCAAGACAAGTTCTTTGCATTTTAATTTTTATACTCTTTTCAATTTATGGATATTAATTCTATGATAGTAATATAGTTATGATAGAAAACTTAGTTTGTTCACAACTCGCAGCACCTTTAGTACAAAATCTTACTGATAAGGTGTTTAAAGTTTGTAGTTACTGTGGTGATGAAATAATTTATCAATTGGAACTATATTTTTAACTAATAATCGAGAAGCATATGAAATGTCAGTTTTGTAATCAGGAATTGCCAGACGGGGCAAAGTTTTGTTATAAGTGTAATAAGCAAATTGTTTGTCTGGGATGCGGAGTGCCTCTGATAGAGGACTCACCAATATGTGTTTATTGTGGAAAAGAGATAAAACCACGTCAAGCACAAGCAAATGTAAACCACATCAAATATTCTGAGACAGAGACAGGAAAGTCTTTTGAAGCTTCTTTCTCGGATGAAACCGCAGGTAATGTAGTTGATGTGTTTGCTCAGTTTCTACCAATCAAACGTAATAATGGTTCACAACAACATCAGTCTTTGTTACAAATGTCCCAAACTGAGTATGCTAATGCAGAAGAAATAACAGACACCACCACAGGAACGACTAATGTTATTCCTGGCAATGATGACGAAACAAGAATAAACAAAATCTTTACAATAAAAGGAGATTCTATTATTCTTTTCGAGAAACGATTGAAGGCGAATTCGAAGAATGATCAACAATCTCGAATTTGCTTATTATTTCTTTTATATTATAAGGTGGTTGCCCATAAGGAGGTTAGTCGAAATGATTTGAATAATATTTTGGGGAAAGAAAACCTTTATGATTCTAATTTCCGTAGCTGGCTCTCAAAACATCACTCATATTTCATTATAGATAATAACACAATAGAATTATCACCAGAAGGTGAGGAAAAGGCAAAAGTATTTCTCAATGAAGTATTTGACATGAACATAGAGGGTACTTGGAATCCGAATGGAGGAAGTGGCCAAACAATATCATCCAATGTTTCATCTAAACGGAAAAATCCGCAGGTTGTTGGGAAGTTGGACTTAATGCCAAAGGACAAAGAAACCCTAGACGATTTTATGAAGCGTCACAAATATGGGAAAAGATCTCCACAGACAAATCTTTTGTTTGTTTATTACTTAAAACAGATTCTTGGCATAAATGTTGTTAACCAGGACCATATATATACGTGTTATCGGCATATGAAAATAACTATACCAAATAATTTGTATAAGAGTCTTGCTGATACTATTAGTAGAAATGGGTGGATAGAAAATATCTCCAATCTAAATGTAACCACTCAAGGTATAAACGAAGTTGAACAAAGAATGAAGATTTAATGACACTTGAAGAGTATATAGAACGAATAGATGGTTTTGATGACAAAAAGCCATCTGAACAAATTCCATATTTCGGTTATTTCCTGGTTACATACCTAGGAAAAGAATCCTTTACTGCAAAAGCAATCGATGATTGTTTCGCCCAACTACACTTGCCATCATATTCCAATATATCCGCTTTTCTCTCTAAAGAAAAAGGGACAAAGCGATTATTAAAGGGGAAAGATGGTTATGTTTTATCTAAAAAATTGTCTGATGCTATTGCTAACGATATCGGTGAAATAAAGGTAAAGACTCCCTCGACGGATTTATTCCCAATTGACATCTTTGATAAAACACGGGATTACTTAAAGAAAACGGCACGACAGGCCATTTTAAGTTACGATTATGGGATATATGATGGTTGTTTGGTAATGCTGAGACGATTAATAGAAACGTTGATTATCGAACTATTTGAACATAGGGGAATTAAAGAACGCATTTTGGATAAAAGCAATAATTATCTTTTTTGTGGGGACCTGATTGATTGCCTATTGGAAGAAAAAACGTTATGGACTATTGGGCGTAACACAGCACAAGAACTTCCCAAAATTAAGAAGATGGGAGATTTGAGTGCACATAATAGGCGATTCAATGCGAAAAAATCAGATATTGACTCTATTAAAGTTGGGCTTAGAATAGTTATAGAAGAACTTGTCCATCTTGTCAATTACGAACAACATTAATTCATTCTATTCATTGTTAACTATCGGGCTTTGGGATGGGCGCAAAAGCCTGCATGTAATAACATTTTTTAACAGATAAGGCTTTTGTGGATACATACTTCCATTGATGGGCAAAGTTGATATAGAGTGAACTAAAAATGTGGACTGAAAATTATGGGTAAAACAGTAACAACATATTTGATAGACGGAGATCCGAAAGGGACTCAATATGTGTTCATCAGCAATAAGATTTGCCAGATGTATGTGATACCTTGTTCTAAGGAGTAAACAATTGACACTTTGAAGATGATACAGAAATAGCTTAATTCCCCCAATGACTAAATTTACGATTTATCCCACCTATTCTGATATTTTCAAGAATGGTCAAGAGGAAATACTTGCCCATTTATCTACAGAAGGAGTAGCTGAAAAATATATTGTTTTTACGACGTCGCTTTCTGCTTCATTATATGCAAGCCATATAAAGGGGATGTATGTTCAAGAGAAGATTATGATAGAATTCAAAGATGCTATATGTAATACATCTGATGGGCATGCCATTCTAAATTGGCTTTTCTTTAATGACTTAAAAACGCTAAATTTTAATAATTTTACATTGATGGAATTGTATTGTATCTTACTAAAACATAAGAAAGGAGAATGTATAGAAACATCAATGTCAGTAAATGAGAAACTAATATATTTGAAACTGCTCTTTATCGCTAATGAACAACGCTTATACAAACATGATGATTTTCACAACAACTTGGTATCAATAACACCTGATGACAAGTTCTCGTATGAGAAAATGTTTTGGCCATTACTATTACCCGAAACGGATGTAAATGAAGCTATTAGAATAGAGTATGAGATATATCGACTTAAATATTTTATCGAAGGAATAAAAAAGGAATATCCAAGTACATCAAGTATTATAGATATTTTTTTTCAAGAGAGAGGATTTGATAGCTTTAGTTCATATGCAAGTGCCTTGTCCATCATATTCTTAGATTATATAACATGCTACACGAATCATCATAAATTAAAAGCAGGCATAAAAGAAAGTGAGCAAACTCACAAGTTATTTGCTCCATTAATGATAAATAACATAACAATAAACTCCTACTTAGAATTAAAAACACATCCTGTGTATTATTTTAATGGCGCATATTATGTCCTTCATTGGAATTACTTTCTAAACCAGATTTTTATAGGAACATTCATGGCTCTTAAAGAGAGATTAAACAATGCAGGATTTCAAAATATCAAAAAAACGAGTGGATTAATAATAGAAAAGACTTTGTTCAGAAACGTATTGACAACATCCTTTTCAAGAAACTGGCAACGTGCTTTATTTGATGATGAAAGTAAAGGAAAACCAGATGCAATGTTTCAGATAGGAAACCATTTGTTTATTATAGAACTAAAAGATAGTCTAATGAGTGAAAATGTTATGGAATCATTGGATTATAAAAGTATTGAAAACCACATAATAAGGACATTTATTCAATCAGAGGGAAAAAGGAAAGCAATACAGCAATTGGTTGTATATATAGAAAAATATGAAAACAATGAATATGAAAACGATGGATTCCCATATAACAAGAAGTTAAATATATATCCTTTAATCATCTATACAGATTACAAATATAAAATTAATGGGTTAAATCATTTCTTGTCCGTTAAAATGAGGGAACTTATTAATCAACATGAATTAAAAAAATCTACAAAACAAAGAATTCGTCCCTTAACAGTAATAGGTCTTGATTGTATGTTCAATTTGCAACATAAATTTCAAGATAAGAAACTAAAGTTTGCAGATGCTATAGATAATTATCATAGGTACATTAAAGTTACAAAAAAGAAATACGAAGATAAAGGAGTCGTAGCATATAGCCAACTTTACCCATCATTTGATAGATATCTGCCAGAAAACAGAAATATACTTATGTCTTATGATGAAATACAGCCGATACTAAAAGATTTCTTTAATATTAAAGATACAGAAAGTTAAATTATGGAACTTTAATGTGCTCATATGGAAAGCTTAAGGTGTCCGATAAGACTATCCAACGGGAGTTTACAGCTATTAGAAAACTTGGTATCAAAATTGAGCGTCAAGATGGCCGCAAGGAAGGCAGATGGGTCATTAATAAAAAATACCAATGATAACAACTGATTTTACCAATCATAAAGGGATGAATGTAATTGGATTATTATGGCTCTTTCTGAACACAACCCATGGAACATTGAAGGAACAACTTAAAAATGTTCCATCAATGTTCCATCAAAATCTAAGGTATTATAAAACGAAATCCCTGCAAGTTATTGACTTACAGGGATTTGTTTTGAAGGATACCCGGTGGGACTCGAACCGTTTGGCAAGCCTCAATGCTTCCGCTGGTGGGAATGCCTCGTAGAACGAGCTCTTGTCGTGCGTGTTCAGGTTGTCGCACACCATTATTATCCTCTCGGCATCAGGGTATATCTCATCTGCGAGCCATTTCATTTGTCCTGCCCAGTCAACCTTCGTCCTGTGCTCCAGGGCGTTGGCATGGCGGAAACCTGCAAGTGGCTCCGTAAACAGGAATATGCTGCATGTACCATTACGGACGTACTCACTGTCCTGAATCATGGCGCCGTTGCTCTTGCGACGCCCCTTGCGGGCTTCACCCAACAGCTGCAGAGGCTTTTCGTCCATGCAGACAACGGGATACCGCTCGTCATACGGACGGCTGTAGACTTCCAGCACATCCTCCATGCAGGCTGCAAAATCCGCGCTTTGCTCCTTGGGGATGCACCATTCCTCGACCAGATGCGGTTTCAGGTCATTCTCCCTCAGGACCTTTCCGACCGTGGTGTGGCTTATGCTGTCTATGTAATTCATCTGTACCATTCTTTCTGACAACAGCCTCAGCGTCCATTTGCAGTAACCTTCAGGAGGTGCATGACAGGCGAGTGCTATCAGGTGGGCTTCCACGTCGCCCGTTATCTTCCCTTTGACAGGAGGGGTGTCGCGCTTCTTGCGCCAGATGCACTCTATACCCCTTCTCTGGTAGTCCTTTAATATATTGTTGACGGTGGTTCTGGATATACCCAGAACTCTGTCCAGCTCATCGATGGCACATTTTGCATCGGCATTACTATCGAGGCGCAGTAAAACATGGGCACGTTTTATGGTCCGTGATGCACTTTTACCTTTGGAGACAATAGACCTGAGCTCTTCGCGCTCCTTTTCTGTGAGTCTTACGGCGTATTTTCGCTTCGGCATAGCTGAATTCAAGTGATTGATTTTCAGCTATAAAGGTACGAAAAATATCTGACATATGCAAGTTATTTGGCTGATAATCAACAGGTTAAGCCAATTCTGTTTTGCTCAAGACATGGAGTCTGATTGACGCGCATAATAGAGAGCTTTAGTCAACTTTTAGACTTTACAGACTACTAGTCTGAATTCTTTTTCACGTTCCCAATCCAGTCCCTTAGTGCCAAGCATCTTCTGTAACAACTGTGTTTCCGATG
>JAEEGK010010497.1_pt1 | contig 21352 bp, 16 predicted proteins | sample 8958771 | NCBI WGS metagenome assembly JAEEGK01 (sample SAMN16246547, study PRJNA631951) | gut metagenome | biome: gut microbiome; feature: rumen; material: SC-attached | host: Bos | place: Iran: Karaj | collected 2018-10 | reverse complement strand
AACGAAATCCCAACTAGAGAAACTCTAATTGAGGAAACACCAACAGGCGAAGTGCCAACAGGCGAAATGCCAACCGGCGAAAAACCAACAGGCGAAGTGACAACAGGCGAAATGCCAACAGGTGAAGTGCCAACTGGTGAAATGTCAAACCTTGACTTTGGTCAGAGTGCAAATGAGATAACTACACAGCAGGCAGGCTCTACAGATTTTGTAATTACAAGCTCAAGTCATTCTTTTTCAGGTATTTCAGATGCAGTTTTAGTAACTGTAGCAGATTCAGAAACGACTGATCTAGCAGCAGATGAGGATGATATGGACTCTACAGAAGAAACTACAAGTGAGACTTCTAAGGAGGCTACAGCAGGAACATTAGTAGATTCCTCAGAGGTGGCAGCAGATACAGATGATGTTGAGACTGGCGATAATGCTCAAATTATTACTTATATTGTAATTATCGCTTTCTCTTTAGTGTTAATAATTAGTATGTTTTCGATTAACGTACTATTTAAAAAATTGGATAAGGAATAAAAGCTATATAACAATGAAATAATATAATTTCTCACAAAATAAGGCTATGAATAAGGAAATTCCTAATTCATAGCCTTTATTCGTTTAGTTTAAGAAGTCTTATCTGTATCTAATATCTTAAGTATTATTGATTCTGCTCTCTTAGTTGAAGCTTTTTCAATAAATAACCATACATTTCCAATAGTTAGCTTATCCCCAGCCATTGGTATTCTATCAAGCTTTTCAAGAATAAGTCCGCCAATGGAATCATTATCCTCAGATTCAAGGTTAAGCCCAAGATAATCATTTAAATCATCAAGCTTAAAGGAAGCCTCTACTCTATAAGTCTTATTACGTATCTTATGGATGCCTTCCCTTTCCTCGGTATCATATTCATCTCTAATTTCACCAACGATTTCCTCAAGTAAGTCCTCTGTTGTAATCATACCAGCAGTTGAGCCGTATTCATCAAGGACAATTGCAATACTTGTGGAATTAAGCTGCATCTCTCTAAATAATTCGGAAGTATTCTTCTGTTCAAATGTAAAATGAACGCTTCGCATTATATTTTCAATACTAAAATCTCCATCCATAGGAGTAAGGACTAAATCCTTTATGTTTAAAATACCTACGATATTATCAGTGTCTACCTTGTAAACTGGAAGTCTAGTATATTGAGTCTCTCTAAAGAGGGTTAAAACCTCGTCATAGCTGGCCTCAATATTAACTAAAACCATGTCGATTCTTGGAATCATAACGTCCTTTGCATTAGTATCACCAAAATCGAAAAGATTATTTATAATTTTACGCTCGTCAGATTCAATAACGCCCTCTTCGTGGCTTACCTTAACGATAGTTCGTAATTCATCTTCTGTAATAGTCGTGTCTTTATCATTTTCATTGACGCCAAGTAATCTTAAAAAGACCTTAGAAATCGAATCAATGATTATAATAATTGGTGTGAAAATGTGAATCAATGCATTAATAACTGGCGCATAAATTAAAGCTAACTGCATACAATACTTGGTTGCTGCATTCTTAGGTGTAATCTCGCCAAAGATTAATACAAAAATTGTTAGAACACCAGTAGCAATACCTGTGGCATAATTACCCCACATTCTAATCGTAAATGTTGTTACTAGGGCAGAGCAGGAAATATTAACAATATTATTACCTACTAAAATCGCACTAAGCATCTTGCTTTGATTGTCTAGAATTTTACTTACTAGAATTGCTCGTTTGTTATTCTCATCCACTAGTTGTCTTAATTTGATTTTACTTACCGTTATAAATGCGGTTTCTGCCGATGAAAAGAAAGCAGATAATATAAGTAAGATAATAATTACAATTAGCTGGATCGTACTGTGAGAATCCAAAATCAAATCCTCCTAAAAAATATTTTTAATTAATTGTACTTGATATGTCAGTGCTAGTCAAGGTTTCCACCGATGTAAAGCGGACATTCGGAATCCGCTTCGCTACTTCCTCATGAACGCAGTGGCACTTTGTGCCACCTGTCAGAAGGGGCTTTAACCCCTTCTGACACTAGTAAGCTTTATACCCCCGCTTAAAGCTTACGCTTTTGAAGCGGGGGATTGCTTACACTGCGTTCAAAAAAATTTTCAAAAATAAAAAAGGAAATAAATAAATTGCGTTGAATAATATAATTGTAAGGTTTTTTTGCAATATTAATTTAAGATGTTATCTAATCTTTTTTAGAAGGTGAAGGTGCTAACTATGAATATTCGTGAAAGACAAGAATTAACTGAACATGAAATTTTAAGTCCTTATGCTTCCTTTTCAGATGAATCAAGAGGCAGAGACAAGGCTGAAGAGCCTTGCGATATAAGGACTATCTACCAAAGGGACAGAGACAGGATTATCCATTGTAAGGCTTTTAGGCGACTTAAGCACAAGACACAGGTCTTTTTAGCCCCGGAGGGAGATCACTACAGAACTAGACTTACCCATACCCTTGAGGTGGCACAGATCGCTAGAACCATTGCACGCGCCCTTAGGCTTAATGAAGATTTAACAGAGGCAATCGCTCTAGGACATGATCTTGGTCATACTCCTTTTGGACATGCCGGCGAAAGAGTACTAAATTCTATTTGTCCATTAGGTTTTGCTCATTACAGACAAAGCGTAAGAGTGGTGGAATTTCTTGAAAAGGACGGAAAGGGCCTTAATCTTACCTGGGAGGTAAGAGATGGAATACTTAATCACAGAACAGCAGGCAATCCCTCCACCCTTGAAGGTAAAGTAGTTCGTCTTTCAGATAAGATTGCCTATATCAATCACGATATAGACGATGGTATAAGAGCTGGAATTATTACTGAAGATGATATACCTAAGGAATATACAGATTTACTTGGAACTTCAACTAAGGAACGTCTTAATACCTTAATTAATGACATCGTTATTAACAGTAACAATAAGGATGATATATATATGTCTGACAGAATAGGTGGGGCTATGAAGGAGTTAAGAGAGCATATGTTTACTCATTTGTATCTTAATCCTGCGGCTAAATCAGAGGAAGAGAAGGCAGACAAGTTAATCACCGAATTATATCGATATTACATTGCGAATATAGATAAGTTACCAGATAACTATAAGATGTTTATAACAGAATATAATCAAGCTAAAGAACAGGTGGTTTGCGACTATATCGCAGGAATGTCAGATCAATATTCCATTATGAAATTCCAAGAGATATTTGTTCCAAAGGCTTGGAAGAAGTAACCTTATAATTAGTATAATGAAAGGTCGACTAGATAAATGTACTCACGTGAAGTTATAGAGGAAGTGCTTAGTAAGACCGATATCGTTGATCTAGTCTCTAATTATGTTAAGTTAAAAAGAAGTGGTAGCTCATATATGGGGCTTTGTCCTTTCCATAATGAAAAATCCCCTTCTTTTAGCGTGTCAGGTCCAAAGCAGCTATTTCACTGTTTTGGCTGTGGCAAAGGTGGAAATGCCATAACTTTTGTTATGGAATATGAGAATTATACCTTTATTGAGGCCCTTGAGATGTTAGCTCAAAGAGCAGGCGTTGCCTTGCCTGAGCAGAAATTTTCAAGAGAAGATCAAATGGATAAGGATATAAAAACTAAGTTATTAGAAATAAATAAATTTGCAGCAACATATTATTATCATTGCTTGAAATCAGAGAAGGGCACTACAGGCATGGATTACCTTGCCAATAAGCGTCAATTATCTGATAAGACTATTACAAGTTACGGATTAGGCTTTGCTCCTATATCTTCTGGTGGTCTTTATAAGGAATTAAAAGCTAAAGGCTACACAGACGATATTTTAAAGGAATCTGGTTTATTTACTTACGATAGTAAAGTTCACGAAAAGTTTTGGAATCGAGTTATTTTCCCAATCATGGATGTGAATAATAAAGTAATTGGCTTTGGTGGCAGAGTTATGGGTGATGCTAAACCTAAATACCTAAATTCCCCAGAAACTAAGCTATTTGATAAAAGCCGTAATTTGTATGGCCTTAATGTGGCTAGAAGTGCTAGAAAAGGTAATATGATTATCTGTGAGGGTTATATGGATGTTATTTCACTACATCAGGCAGGCTTTAATCAGGCAGTAGCATCCCTAGGAACTGCCCTTACACCAGGACATGCAAGACTACTTAAAAGATATACAGACACAGTGCTAATTACCTACGATTCTGACGAGGCAGGTACTAAGGCGGCTCTAAGAGCTATTCCGCTTTTAACGGAAGTGGGCCTTAATACTAAGGTTATTAACATGAAGCCTTATAAGGATCCAGATGAATTTATAAAGGCATTAGGTGCCGAAGCCTTTCAGGAGCGAATCGACAAGGCCATCAACAGCTTCATCTTTGAGGTTGGAGTTGTAGAAAAGAGACATAACAGGTCAGACCCAGCAGATGAAACTGCTTTTGAGAAAGAACTTGCGGAAATGTTTCTACGCTTTGGAGAGAAGCTTGAAAGGGACAATTACATAAAAGCGGTTTGCAATACATTTGTAATACCACTAGATGGAATGATGCAGATGGTAGCAAATCTTGGCAACAAAAAGGGCCTAGTTAATGGACAGGCTATAAAGAATGACTACGAAAGCCCTAAGCCAAAAAAGAAGAAGCAGGAGTCAGGAATTAGACAGGCAGAGAAATTACTTCTTACATGGCTTATTAATGATGTGAATATTATTAATAAGATTTCAGATGTAATTAAGCCAAACGATTTCATTGACCCATTACTTAACTCAGTGGCTAGTAAACTTTATGTTCAAATAGAAAATGGTAATCCAAATCCAGCACTAATTGTTGGGGATTACACAGATGAAACTGAGGCAGCAGATGTGGCTTCCCTATTCTCTTCTGACTTAGATGAAAATTTAAGTAAGCAGGAAAGGGAAAGAGCTATTAATGACATTGTCAAAAAGGTTAAGAAAAACAGCCTAGATAATGAATTTAATACAACAACTGATGCTAAGCGAATGCAGGAAATTATGCAGGAGCAGATGAATTTAAATAAGATTAATATTAAATTATAATAAGCGAAAGGGGTATTTAATACCATGGCAACTAAGAAAAAGGAAGAAATTTTAGAAGAAGAAGTAAAGACAACAAAGAAGAAGGCTAAGGCAGAAGAAGGCGAAAAGTCAGCAAAGAAGACAACTACAAAGAAGACTACAGCTAAGACAACAACTAAGAAGGCTGCAAAGGAAGAGGACACTACAGCTAAGAAGACAACAAAGAAGTCTAAGAAGGCTGAAGAGACTAAGGAAGAGCCAGCTAAGAAGCTTTCAGCTGAAGAGCAGCAGGCTAAGTTTATTGAAAAGCTTGATGAGATCGTTGCACTTGCAAAGAAGAGAAAGAATGTCTTAGACTATCAGGATATTATCGCTCATTTCCAGGATATCGAGCTTGAAGCTGAAGGAATGGAAAAGGTATTTGAATACCTTGAAAAGAAGAACATCGACGTTAAGATGAACGAAGATGAAGATGATGATGACGATATCATGCTTGAAGATGAAGATGATATTGATATCGAGAAGATCGACCTTTCTGTACCAGATGGTATTGGACTTGATGATCCTGTAAGAATGTATCTTAAGGAAATCGGTAAGGTTTCACTTCTTTCAGCTGACGAAGAAATTGAATATGCTAAGAGAATGGAAGAAGGAGATGAGGAAGCTAAGAAAAGACTTGCAGAAGCTAACCTTCGTCTTGTAGTTTCCATTGCTAAGAGATATGTTGGACGTGGAATGCAGTTCCTTGATTTAATTCAGGAAGGTAACTTAGGTCTTATTAAGGCGGTTGAAAAATTTGATTATACTAAGGGTTATAAGTTCTCAACTTATGCTACATGGTGGATTAGACAGGCTATTACAAGAGCTATTGCTGATCAGGCTAGAACAATCAGAATTCCTGTTCATATGGTTGAAACAATCAACAAGCTTGTAAGAGTTCAAAGACAGTTACTTCAGGAACTTGGTAGAGAACCAAGCCCAGAAGAAATCGCTGAGGTTATGGACTTACCAGTTGAGAGAGTTCGTGAAATCCAGAAGATTAGTCAGGAGCCAGTTTCTCTTGAAACACCTATCGGTGAAGAGGAAGATAGCCACTTAGGTGACTTCATTCAGGATGATAATGTTCCAGTTCCATCTGAGGCAGCAGCTTCAACACTTCTTAAGGAACAGCTTGTAGAAGTACTTGGAACATTAACAGAAAGAGAGCAGAAGGTATTAAGACTTCGTTTCGGTATGGATGATGGTAGAGCTAGAACTCTTGAAGAAGTTGGTAAGGAATTCAACGTAACAAGAGAGCGTATTAGACAGATTGAAGCTAAGGCTTTAAGAAAGCTTAGACATCCAAGTAGAAGTAGAAAGTTAAAGGATTACCTTGACTAATTTTAAGTTATAAATTTTTATTGGAGTTTTATGAAGGTTAATATTTCTGAAAGATTAAGAAATGTAGCAGAAGCAGTGGAAAAATGTAATACAGTAGCAGACATTGGTTGCGACCACGGATTTTTACCAATTTATCTAGTTTTAACTAATAGAGCTAGTAGAGCTATTGCTATGGATCTTAGAAAAGAACCTGTTAGAAGAGCTGGCGAGCACATCGCCAGCTTTAATTTATCTGATAAGATCACTACAAGAATTTCTAATGGCCTAGAGGCCTTATCTAGAGGTGAAGCAGATACTATAACCATAACAGGTATGGGCGGAATGCTAATGAGAGATATTCTTATAGCAGGTAATGATAAATTAATGGACGGCAATAAATTTGTATTTAGTCCACAATCAGATATAGATACATTTAGAAAATATCTAGATGACAACGGATTTGTAATCACAAAGGAAAAGGTTATTTTTGAGGCCCCAAGATTTTACTTTATTATTAATGCAACTCTTAAAAGAGGAGAGAAAATGAATCTAAGCGATTTAGAACTTCGCTTTGGTAAGGACTTTCATCTTGGAGATACTAAAGTTTTACAAGACTTTTTAACTAAGGAGTTGTATAATAATGGTATATTGTGCGGACAACTTGAAGATGAAGAAAGAAAGGGTAATTTAGGTGTTAAGCCAAAACTTGATTACTTAAAGAAAGAGCAAGAGTATAGGGAGAGTGCCCTTAAAATGATTAGTAAATAAGGACTTCAGCTTCAAAATACGACTAACGTGGAGGTGTTTTATTTATGAGTACATTGGTAGAACTTGTAAACGAGAAACAAAAGGAATTAAAAGACACTATTATCCTAGTGAAGGTTAATGGTAAGTTAAAGGAAATTTACGATAAAGAAATAACTGACGAGAAAATTGAATATATAACAACTAATTCATCCATCGGAATTGATACCTACAAAAGAAGTGTTTTAATGCTTATGCTTGCTGCATTTCACAATATCGATAAGGACAATAAGTTTGGTGGCGTAAAGGTTGAATATTCAGTATCTAAGGGATTTTTCTGCGATACTAATAAGAATTTAGAAATCACAGAGAAGTTTATTAACGACTTAAAAAAGGAGATGAATAGGCTAGTAGAAGCTGATCTTGTAATTAATAAGGACACACTAAGCACTACTAATGCTATTAAACTCTTTAAGGAACGTGGCATGCTTGATAAGGTTCGTCTATTTAACTATCGTAGAAGTTCTGTAATTAATACATATGAACTTGATGGCTATATTGATTATTTTTATGGCTATATGGCTCATTCTACAGGTATCCTAAAGTATTTTGATATCTATAGATTTGCCCATGGCTTTGTTTTACAGCTTCCAACTAAGGAAGAGCCAACTAAGGTGCCTGAATTCCTACCTCAGATTAAGCTTGCCAATGTATTAGATGAATCTACAAAGTGGGCTCATATGCTAGATCTTGATACAGTAGGTGCCCTTAATGATCATATAAGAGATGGTGATATTTCTTCCCTTATGTTAGTGCAGGAAGCACTTCAGGAGCAAAAGATTGTAGAAATTGTCAATATGATTAAGAAAAGACCTGATGTTAAGTTTGTTATGATCGCTGGTCCAAGTTCTTCCGGTAAGACTACATTTTCACACAGATTATCCATCCAGTTAATGGCAAATGGCTATAAGCCGCATGCTATTAGCGTGGACGATTACTTTGTTGAAAGAGAAGAGACACCTGTGGATGAAAATGGCGAATATGACTTTGAATGTCTTGAATCCATTGACATTAAGCTCTTTAATGACCACATGACTAAGCTTCTTAATGGCGAGGAAATTGAAAGACCAAGATTTAACTTTAAGACTGGTAAAAAGGAATACAATGGAGAAATGTTAAAGCTTGGAAAGGATGATATCCTTGTAATTGAGGGTATTCATTGCCTTAATGATAAGTTATCTTACACACTTCCTGTGGAAAGTAAGTTTAAGATTTACATAAGCGCTCTTACTCAGCTAAATGTTGATGAACACAACAGAGTTTCCACAACAGATGGACGTTTAGTTAGACGTATGGTTAGAGATTATAGAACTAGAGGAGCTAATGCCAAGAGAACTCTATCTATGTGGGAGTCTGTTAGACGTGGTGAGGAGAAGAATATTTTCCCATTCCAGGAGGAAGCCGATGTAATGTTTAATTCAGCAATGCCTTATGAGCTTTGTGTATTAAAATCTATTGCAGAGCCACTACTTTTCTCTATTACAGAAGATGACCCAGAATACCAGGAAGCAAAGAGAATGCTTAAGTTCTTAGAATACTTCCTTCCATGTAACGCTGACATGGTGCCAATTAATTCCATCTTAAGAGAATTCGTTGGTGGCGGTTGTTTTAGAGTTTAGTTTTTGTATAAGCCTTAAAAGAGAGTAATTAGAAAATCTAAAAATCTTCTAGTTACTCTCTTATTTTGTCTTATTTTTACATTAATTAAATTCTAAAATTAATCTACCTTTTTATCTAGCTTATAATGTCTAGAATCTTCAAAAAGTGATGCCACATAGCCTGGTGTCTTATTATCAAGATTAGTCTTTATCTCATTTAAGATATCAATGTATTGGCCAAGTAAACCTGAAATAGCATCGGAGTTACTAATGCAAATCTGCTCCCACATTTCAGGAGAAGATGCGGCAACTCTTGACATATCCCTAAAACTTCCAGCGGCTAGGCAATGCATATGCCCCTCAGGGTCATCGTTTTCAGAAACCACCTTAACAAGGGCAGTTGAAATTAAATGAGGTAGGTGACTAATGCCAGCTACGGTTCTATCATGAGTTTCATAATCCATAATAAGAGGCTTTGCAGTAGTATCTCTTACAAAATCCTGGAAAAAATTTAGCTGCTCCATAGTTGTTAGTGGAGTAGGTGTAATGATATATTTTGCATTATTTAGAATCGCAGATGAGGAATTCTCATAGCCTGTCTTTTCGGAACCTGCCATAGGGTGTCCACCAATAAAACAATTATCAAGACCTAGCTTTGATACTTCCTTGTGAATTATAGTCTTAACGCTACCTACATCAGTAATAATGCAGCCCGGCTTAATTATGGACTTTAATTTACATAGATAGCTTGTAATTGTAACTACAGGAGTACAAAGTATGATAATATCGCAGTCCTTAAAATTATCATCAATGCACTCACAGGCAGTATCTACAATGCCATCTTCTTTAGCCTTTAAAATAGGGTCAATTCTTCTACTTGTAGCAATTATTGTATAAGGCTTTTTTGTTTCTTTTAAAGCATGGGCAATTGAGCCTGCAATTAAACCAAAGCCTATAAAACCAACTTTTACATCTTCCATTAAATCTCATTCTCCATTTTGGGTTAATCCCGTTTTTACTACAACATTTTAACACTTTAAAGCATTAATTGTAAACAGTATATTGGCTAAAAACCTTTTGAAAATATGTGAAATATACTAACTCGTATTGCAAATGGTTATAAATTATTATATCATTTTAAAGTGTATTTATATAAGTGCATACTTTTAAATTTGGGATAGAGATAGATAGGTAAGAGGTGTAAAAAGTGAAGATTTCAGTAATAGTTCCATCGCTTAATCCAGATGAGAAACTATTAGAAGTTGTTAAAAGCCTTAAGGAAAAAGGCTTTAATGACATTATTTTGGTAGATGATGGAAGCGATGATAGTCATAAGATGGCTTTTAACGAGGCTGCCAAGTATGACGGTGTCAGTGTCTTAGTACATGAAGTGAATAAAGGAAAGGGAAGAGCCTTAAAGACGGCTTTTGAATATTTCCTTAAAGAAAGACCGGAGTACGATGGAGTGGTAACAGTTGATGGAGACAACCAGCATAAAGCAGAAGATGTTTTAAAATGTTGTGAAGCCATGATATCTAACAAGTCCCTAATACTTGGTGTTAGAGATTTTTCAAGAGATGATATTCCAGCAAGAAGTAAGTTCGGAAACAATTTAACAAGTGGTATTTTTAAGACTTTTTGTAAGCTTAATATTACAGATACTCAAACTGGCCTTCGTGCAATTCCAAGGGAATTTATTAAGGATATGCTAGAGGTAAAGGGCGAGAGATATGAGTATGAAACTAATATGTTGCTTGCACTTAAAAGCCACAATATTCCTTTTATGGAGGTGGGGATTCAAACCGTCTACATAGATGAAAATGAGTCGTCACATTTTAATCCAATTAAGGATTCCATTAAGATTTATAAGGTAATATTTGCCTATTTTTTTACAACAACTGCTTTTAAATATACACTGTGTTCTATAAGTTCTTGGGTGATTGATAATTTGTTATTTAACATTTTTTCATTCATATTTGTGGCAGCAGTTTCAAGGGATATAAGAATTTTACTTGCTACAGTAATAGCAAGAATTATGTCTTCTTTTTACAATTATTTGATGAATGCAAAGTTGGTTTTCAAAAGTCAAAGGTCTATGAAGACCACTTTTATAAAATATTACATTTTATGGATAGGAATAATGCTTTGTTCCTTCCTACTAGTAGATTTATTTACATGGCTACTAGGTCTAAATTTACAATTAACAGCCCTTTGCAAAATTATTGTTGACTTATGTCTCTTTTTTGCAAGTTACAATATACAAAAGAAATGGGTATTTAAATAGGATTTAAGGGGAGTGTTTAAATGACTAAAAAGGTTTTAAAAAATGTATCTAGAGTATTAATTACTCTTTTGGTTACTATTGCAATTTTTGTTTGTTTTTTATACGGGGTAATGGCTATGTTAGTCTTTGGCCCATCAAAGACAGCTAAGACACAGTTTGTCTTATCTGTTAGAGAAACTTCAGCTATTGGCTTTTTAGCAAATCTTTTTGTATCCAATGAGGAGATTAATAGAATTGAAGCTGAAAATAGTATTAAAGACACAACTGAGGTTACTAACACAAGTCTTGTATCTACTGATACAGCAACAAGTTCAGACAATATCGAAGTTATCGATATTAAGGGTAGCTCTTTTAAGGGTAAGCTTATGATTATTGATGATCCTAGCAGATTATTTGTAGGAACTGTTGAGAGCTTTCATGAGGGTGAAGGCGAAGTAGTTGCGAGCATGGCCGAAAGATATGGCGCAGTTGCAGGAATCAACGGTGGCGAATTTGTAGATGGCGTTACAACTTATACAGCTATGCCAGTAGGCCTTGTTATGGTAAATGGCGAGGTCTTAAATGGCAATGAAGATGAAACATATCATGTAACTGGAATTTCTAATGATAACAAGTTAGTTATTGGAAATATGACTATGGCAAGAGCTAAGGAATTAGGAATTAGAGACTGCGTAAGTGTTTCTAATCTTATTGGACCTTTCTTAATTGTAAATGGCGAGATGCAGGATGTTTCAGGAACTGGTGGCGGACTTAATCCTAGAACTGCCATTGGTCAAACAGCAGATGGAAAAATATTACTTCTTGTTTGCGATGGAAGACAAATTACAGGTATGGGTGCATCTTTTGCAGACCTTCAGGATATTATGGCAGAGTATGGCGCAGTCAATGCTTCTGTTATGGATGGAGGAACTTCAACTCAGATGTACTATAACGGTGAAGTTATTAATAACCCATATTCACCAACAGGACCAAGAACTTGTCCAACAGCATTTTTGATTAAATAGGACATTTGAACAAATAAGACATTTTGTACAAAACAGACATTTAATGAGGAGTAATCTATGGATAACGTTTTAGATAATAAGAAAGAAAAAACAGTGGTTAAAAAAAAGAAAATCGTTAGAAAGAAGAAAACTAAGGGCATTAGCTTTAAGAAGTTTTTAGCTATTTATTCAATAGTCCTTGGAGCAATTGGCGTATTTTTGCTTATCCTTTTATTCTTCTTTTTAAAGGACTATGAAAGCAGCATTCCAGCTAATAAGATGGACAAAATTCTAGCAGATATGAAGACTTCAAAGCTAGAATCCATTATAGAGGATGCCAATATTGAATATAATGAATTTGAAGATAGCGCCTACATTTCCACAAAGCTTAAGGAAAAGATTGGTGAAAATGAACTTAGCTATTCAAAGAAACTAGGAGAATATAGTGCCTCAAATCCTGTATATACAGTATCTGCAGGAGATGAGGATCTATGCACAATTAGCCTAAAAAAGGAAAGCAAGAAATCAGGCTTTTTTAGAGATTGGAAATTAGAGGATGTAACATTTGCAGCAGTTGCAGGCTCAGATGAACTAAACATCACAGTTCCAACTAATAGTACAGTTTTCCTTAATGGTATTGAAGTGTCTGATTCTTACAAAACTTCTACAGGCGCCGAGTTTGAACCATGCCTTAATGTGTCAAAATATGTGACAACTCCTACAGAGGAAGTTTATACAGTTACAGGCCTTAACTTAATGCCAGAACTTACAGTAAATTATGAAGGCTACGAGCTTGAATACGAGACTAATGACAACAACTTAACAGCCCTTTATCCTTCAGTTGATTCTATGTATGAAACAGCTTCTGCTAATGCTATGGAAGTTTTAGAGTGCTATGGAAAACATATCATCAACCGCGGCAGCCTTGAGACACTTTCAAGTCACATGCTAGGAAAGGCAAAGACTTATGTTGCAAATATCCCTGCAGTTTGGGCCTTCTTGGTTGGTAAAAAGTTTAGCTATGAATTTAGAGACATGGCTACAAGTAACTTTAGAGTATATTCTAGCGATTGCTATTCTATTGATGTTTCCTGCGTTTTATATGTTAATTGGGGAGACGGAGAGAAGAGCTATGACACTAACTACAGATATACATTTGTAAATGTTAATGGAAGCTGGAAGGTAGCAGATCTTTCCGTTTTATAATACATTTGTCAAAGCTAAGTTTTATTATATTAAAATTTTGTGAAACGTATTAATTAATTACCTTAAATGTGTTATTCTATAGGGCAGGCGTCTGAAATTGGGATAGTTTCAGATGCGTTTAGATAAGAAAATTAAGGAAGTAATATACGAGTTATGGAAAAAAAGAAAAATAATTTTTTGATTCATGGCGGAATTTTAGCCATGGCAGGTATTATAGTTAGAATAATCGGAATGCTTTATAGAATTCCAGTAGTTAATATTATAGGCAGCGAAGGTAATGGTATTTATGGCATTGCCTTTAATGTCTATAATATTATGCTAGTTTTATCCTCTTATGGATTGCCAATGGCAGTATCTAAGTTAGTTTCTCAAAGATTTGCAGAAGGTAAGTATAAGAATGCCAAAAGAATATTTAAATATTCCCTCACAATTGGAATTGTAACAGGTGGCATTGCAGCTGCCTTAGTATTCTTTGGAGCAGATTTTATTGAAAATGTAATCTATTCCGGAAACACACCAGGTCTTGCAATTCCTCTAAGAATTTTAGCACCAACAATTTTCTTTGTAGCAGTGCTTGGCGTAATTAGAGGTTTCTTCCAGGGTCAGGGAACAATGATTCCAACAGCAGTTTCACAGATTATTGAGCAGATTGTTAATGCAATCGTAAGTATTGGCGCAGGCTATATTCTTATGCAGTCCTTTAAAGAGTCTGCAAATCAATCTGCTTATGGTGCAGCAGGTTCAACTCTAGGTACAGCCCTAGGTGCCCTTTCAGCACTTATTTTTATGATTTTCCTTTACTTTGTTTATAAACCACAGTTTAAGAAACTGCTAAGAAAGGATACAAAAGCTGATAGAGTACCGGCTTCAAATATGTATAAAATCATTATTACAACAATGATTCCAATTATTTTAGGCCAGACTTTCTATCAGATAAGTTCCGTTTTTGATGACATTTTGTTTAGTAATTTATCAAGTACAGTAATTGATAGCGTAACTATAGATTTAGGAACTTATAGTTCATGCTTTATTTTACTTATCGGAATTCCACAGGGTGTAGCTTCAGCTATGTCAGCTTCTATGCTACCTGCAATGGTTACATCTTTCACAGAAAAAGATATAGATGGAGTTAGAACAAAGTTAACTAAGACAATTAAGACTAATCTATTTATTGCAATCCCTTCATTTATTGGTTTAGCAGTATTAGGTCAGGGAATTATTAAGATTTTATTCTCTTCTTACAATAGTGCAGAAGGTGCAACAATGTTAAAGATTGGTGCTGTATCTGTAGTTTTCTTTACTCTATCAACAGTAACAAGTTCAGCACTTCAGGCAATTGATAAGATGAAAATGCCAGTTTATCACTCAGCTATTTCACTTGTAATTCACATAGTGCTAGTTTATTTCATGCTTAGATTCACATCTCTTGGAATTTACGGACTTGTAATAGGAAGTACTCTATTCCCATTAGTAGTATTTATCCTTAACCTAAAGACTTTATATCAGGAGATAAATTATAGATTTTCAATTAAGAAAATAGTTCTAAAACCACTAATTAGTGCAATTATTATGGGAGTTTGTATAGCAGTAGTTTATAATGGCTTACTTATTCTTACAGAGTCTAACATTGTTTCAATGTTCTTTGCATTAGTGGTGGCTGCAATTACTTACTTTGGACCTTATTATTTATTAACAAAGCATAGCAATTTATAATCTGATTTAATGATTATTTAATTTATTCTATGTTGGGATTTAGTCCTTGACGTGATATAATAACTTTAGTTGTTTTAAACATAAAATAGACAATTTATCTTGTTTAAAAATATACGACAAATAAATATTAGGGAAAGGAACGAATATGCAGAGCAGATATACTGAAAAAGCTAAAGAAACATTACAATATGCTTCAGAAATGGCAGCAATTTTAGGTCATGGCTATGTTGGTTCAGAACACCTTCTTATTGGTCTTTTAAAGGCTGAGGGTGGTGTTGCCTCATCTGTATTAGCTAATAATGATGTTACAGAAGAAAAAATCATTAACTTAGTTAATCAATTGATCGCTCCTGACAGTATAGTAAATGTTAAAGAGCCTGCAGGGCATACACCTAGAGTTAGAAGAATTTTAGAAAATGCTAGCAAAGAAGCAAGTAAATTTAGAGCAGATTTAATAGGAACTGAGCACATTTTAATAGCTCTTTTAAAAGAGTCAGATTGTGTTGCAGCTAGACTTATTAATACAATTGGAGCTTCTATTAAGAAGATTTATGCAGAAACACTTTCATCTATGGGAATTGATGTTAATAGATACAAGGATGAGTTACCAGGTCAGAGATCAAAGGCCTCTAATAAGAAGAGCCAGACAGCAACTCTTGATCAGTACTCAAGAGATTTAACAAGACTTGCCCAGGATGGAAAGCTAGATCCAGTAATTGGACGTAATGATGAAATTCAAAGAGTTATTCAGATTCTTTCAAGAAGAACTAAGAATAATCCTTGTTTAATAGGTGAGCCAGGTGTTGGTAAGACAGCTATCGTTGAAGGCTTAGCGGCTAGAATTGTTGAAGGTAATGTACCTGAGACAATTAAGGATAAGCGACTTTTAACTCTTGATTTATCAGGAATGGTAGCTGGTTCTAAGTATAGAGGTGAATTTGAAGAAAGAATTAAGAGAGTAATTGCTGAGGTTAAGGCTGATGGTAATGTGCTTTTATTCCTTGATGAGCTTCATACAATTATTGGCGCAGGTGGTGCAGAGGGAGCTATCGATGCTTCTAACATTTTAAAACCATCCCTTGCCCGTGGAGAAATTCAGTTAATTGGTGCTACAACTCTTGAAGAGTATAGAAAGCACATTGAAAAAGATGCAGCCCTAGAGAGAAGATTTCAGCCTGTAAAGGTCGAGGAACCATCTGAAGAAGAGGCTTGTAAGATTCTAGAAGGTTTAAGACCTAAGTATGAAGAGCATCACAAGGTAACAATTACAGATGCAGCAGTTGTAGCAGCTGTTAAGTTATCAAGCAGATACTTAAATGATAGATTCTTACCAGATAAGGCTATTGATTTAATAGATGAGGCTAGTTCAAAGACAAGACTTGATGCCTATGTAATGCCAAAGGATATTAAGAAGCTTGAAACTGAAATTAAAGAATTATCTATTAAGAAGGAAGAGGCTATTAAGAGCGAAGCTTATGAAGAAGCTAGCCAGATAAAGAAGTCTCAAAAGAGAAAGAAAGATAAGCTAGAAAAATTAACTAAGCAGTGGCAAGAAGATTTAAAGGCCAACGAGTTAGTAGTTGATGAGGAAGAAATTGCTCAGGTAGTAGCAAGTCAGACAAAGATTCCTGTATCTAAGATTGCAGAAGCTGAATCTGAAAAGCTTATGAAACTTGAGGAAACACTTCACAATAGAGTAATAGGTCAGGATGAAGCTGTTAAGGCAATATCTAAGGCTATTAGAAGAGGTAGAGTAGGACTTAAAGATCCTAACAGACCAATTGGTTCCTTCCTTTTCCTTGGTCCAACTGGTGTTGGTAAGACAGAGCTTTCAAAGGCCCTTGCAGAGACAATGTTTGGAACAGAGAATTCTTTAATTAGAGTTGATATGTCTGAATACATGGAAAAGCATACAGTCTCTAAGCTTATTGGCTCACCTCCAGGATACGTAGGATACGATGAAGGCGGTCAATTAAGTGAGAAGGTTAGAAGAAATCCTTATTCAGTAATTCTTTTTGATGAAATTGAAAAGGCTCATCCAGATGTATTTAACGTCTTATTACAGGTTTTAGATGATGGACATATTACAGATTCTACCGGACGTATGGTAGATTTTAAGAATACAATCATTATCATGACAAGTAATGCTGGTGCTGAGAATATTGTTGAACCTAAGAACTTGGGCTTTAATTCTGGCACAACTAAGGAAGAAGACCACGATAGAATGAAGGGCAAGGTAATGGACGAAGTTAAGCGTCTATTCAGACCTGAATTCTTAAACAGAATAGATGACATTATCGTATTCCATATGTTACAAAAGGAACAGATTGGTGAGATTGTTGACATTTTAATTAATAGTCTTAACAAGCGAATTATGGAACAGATGAAATTATCTATTGAATTAGATGATGAAGCTAGAAAGTGGCTTGCTAATAAGGGCTACGACCAGAAATATGGTGCACGTCCACTTCGTCGTACAATTCAAAATGAAATTGAAGATGAATTAGCAGAAAGAATACTTGAAGGAAAGATTTCTTATGGCAATAAAGTTAAGGTTACAGTTAAAGGAGATAAGCTTAACTTTAGCTTAAAGAGGGGAAAGAATAAATAATCGATATTTTTGCTTAATATTAAATATAATTATATAGAATTAAGCTATTGATTATTGTATAATTATCATATAAAGAAATATAGGAGGACAATTAAATGTCAGTTGTTAATGAATTACTTCGTTCAGAGAGTGATGGTTCTCTAAGTTTTGGTAACTATAAGTTAGATACTAAATCTAAACTATCAGATTTTGAGCATTTAGGCGATACTTATAAGGTTAAGACATTTAATGAGATAACTAAGTTAGAACGTAATGGCTCATTTGTGTTTGAGTCAGTACCAGGAACTGCTGTTAACAATTTTAAGGTTACAGAAGGTGGTGTTGAGTTTAAGGTAGAAGGAGCAGAGAATGCACAGATTACACTTGAACTTGAAGAAGGTTCTTCCTACGATATTAAAGTAAATGGCAAAGACGCAGGATGCATGAAGACTAATATGGGCGGAAAGCTCGTATTATCAGTGGAGTTTGTAGATGAAGCTCCTGTGTTAGTAGAGATTGCTAAGGCTTAATTCAATTTAATAGTTGAGATTCAATTTTCATTAATTGAATAGGTATAATTAAATAATGTAATTTAAGGCAGTTTTAATTAGCTAGTCCATCTAGCTTTAAGACTGCCTTTAAAAAATGGAGGTAAGATGGCAAAAGCAAAAACCACTGCATTTTTCTGCAAGGAATGCGGTAATGAATTTTCTAAATGGTACGGACAGTGTCCTTCCTGCAAATCCTGGAACACACTTGTCGAGGAACCAATTGCAACAAAAACTAAGACTAAAGGCGTAACAAAGACGCTTAGTCTATCAAATCAAGAGGCAAAGCCTGTCAATTTAAATGATATTTCCCTAGAAGAAAAAGATAGAATAAAAACTGATATAAAGGAACTAGATAGAGTTCTTGGTGGCGGAATCGTACAGGGTTCTTTATGCCTTGTAGGTGGTGATCCTGGTATCGGTAAGTCTACCCTTCTTTTGCAAATGTGTTTTAAGCTGGCAAACAAGGGTGAAGATGTTTTATATATCTCAGGCGAAGAGTCTCTAAAGCAGATTAAACTTAGAGCAGATAGAATTGGCACAGTAAACGAGAAGTTATCTCTTCTTTGCGAAACTAATCTTGAGATTATTGAAAATGTACTAAACGAGGTTAAGCCAAAAATCGTAGTCATAGATTCCATTCAGACTATGTTTAAAGAAGATGTTTCGGCAGCACCTGGTAGCGTTTCACAGGTAAGAGAGTCCACAGCTACATTTTTACAAATTGCTAAGGGCCTAAATATTACAATCTTTATCGTTGGTCATGTTACAAAGGAAGGCGTAGTTGCTGGTCCTAGAATGCTTGAACACATGGTGGATACAGTGCTTTACTTTGAAGGCGATAGATTTGCATCCTATAGAATTTTACGAGGAGTAAAGAATAGATTTGGTTCCACAAACGAAATCGGCGTCTTTGAAATGCAGGAAAAAGGCCTAGTAGAAGTAGCTGACCCTTCAGAATATATGCTAGATGGCAGACCAAAAGATTCTTCAGGATCTGTTGTTGTATGTTTGGTTGAGGGAACTCGCCCACTTATGGTGGAAATTCAGGCCCTAGTTTGTGATTCTAATTTTGGAATGGCAAGAAGAACTGCCGCAGGTATGGACTACAACAGAGTTAATCTTCTTATGGCAGTGCTTGAAAAGCGAGCAGGAATTCACCTTGCAGCTAGTGATGCCTATGTAAATATCGCTGGTGGCATTAAGGTAAACGAGCCGGCTCTTGACCTAGGTCTTGTACTAGCTTTGGTAAGTTCCTTTAAGAATAAGGTGGTAGACTCTAAAATCGTGATATTTGGTGAGGTTGGACTATCTGGTGAAGTTCGCGCCGTGTCTCAGGTTCAGCAAAGAATCAATGAGGCAATTAAGCTTGGCTTTGAAAATGTGATTCTTCCACAAGTATGCTTGAAAAATATTAAAAATAGTGATAGAATAAATTTAATAGGAGTACGAAACGTGAACGAAGCTATTAAGTTATTGTAGCTAATAATAAAATATATGGAGGGCTCACATGGATAATGAATTACTTGTAAGTAGTTTATCAGAGATACTAACAGGCTTAGATGATTCCCAGGAGCGACTTGAAAAACATGCCTTTGATGTTATTAATTCTTCTGATACATCTTTGAATCTTGTGAAAGAAAGTATTGCAAGTGTAGAAGAAATTTTAAAACTTATCGAAACTTTAAATGCAGTAGTAGAGGAATCTTCAGCAAAGATTAAAGAGCTAGAGGAACTTTCAAAGAAAATCGAAGAATTTGCTGCAGTAATTGGATCAATTTCTAAAAAAACAAATATCCTTTCACTAAATGCTTCAATTGAGGCTGCAAGAGCAGGTGAACAAGGTAAAGGTTTTGCAGTTGTAGCTGGACAAGTACGTGATCTTGCAGCACAATCAGCTAAATCATCAAAGGAAATTACTGATACCATTGCACAGGTACAGTTATCCGTTTCTGAAACAGTAACATCAATGACAACCATATATGATAATTCAACTGTACAAAAAGATAAGGCAGACCAGATTGGTCAAGTCTTAAATAAAGTAGTAGACGCAGCATATGTTGCTAATAATGAAGCAAGAAATATTGAAAATGAAATCGCCTACCAGAGAGAAATCACTGATAAGGCAAAGAATGCGTTAATGTAGTTAAATATGCTTGTTACAATTTAAATGATCATACTTATAAAAATAGAGAAGGCTTGGTTGCCTTCTCTATTTTTGCATTTAGTATAAAATGCTGTCATATATGGTTTTTATATGATTAGATCTGGTTAATAATCCAGTTCTGAGTGCCGATGCATTCAATTAATTCTAACTGCTGCTCAGCCCAGTACATATCTTCTTCTTCGTCTTTATAATAATCTTTTAAAATATCATATGTAGTATAGTCACCCTTAGTTGCCTCTAATACTTCCTCTAAGAACTTAAGGCCATCAATTGATACCTGTAAGTCATACTTAATCCAGTCAATAGGATTAGTGCAAACCTTAGCTTCTGGCTTAGCTTCATTCTTAACTTCGCCGCCTAAGTCAAGGATTCTATCAATACACTTATCTACATATCCTCTTTCTTCTACAGCGTGCTCAGCGTACTTTTCAGCTAATTTTTTAAAGCCCTTGCTATCAAAAATCTTAGACTGAATATCATGTCCTAGAGCCTGCTGTGATAAACCTGTTACGATTGCCTGTAAATACTTAATTGTTTGTTCCTTATTTGCCATAATTTACCTCCTAAGTGTCAAATAATTATTAACTAGTATTGTTTTATATTTATTCAGTTTTCCGAAAAATGTATCTATATTATAGTATAAAAAATCACCAATATCTATATTATGAGCATAATTTTTATATATTTGTTAGAATTAGATAATAAGTTTAGAAAAAATACATAATTAATTGCGCACAATTTATAGCATGTTAAAGTGAGCATTTAAGCCTATATTTGAAAATATAACTTATTAATTTTACTATAATAATTACGAAAGTTTACGATTTATGTATAAAGGTCTACAAGAATACAAAGAATACTATGACTAAGTATAGAATAAACATTAAAAAAATACAGAAAAAATGCGTATTTACTGTTGACAAAAAGAATTCTAAATGATAATATATACAAGTCGCTGCGATATAGCAACGACAAAACAACAACAAAGCCAGTAAACACAAGGCGTTGGAGATAAGAACCTTGACAACTGAACAGAATGACAACCTTGAAAATTCTTTGAAATATTCAAGCG
>JAEEGK010010496.1_pt1 | contig 21354 bp, 11 predicted proteins | sample 8958771 | NCBI WGS metagenome assembly JAEEGK01 (sample SAMN16246547, study PRJNA631951) | gut metagenome | biome: gut microbiome; feature: rumen; material: SC-attached | host: Bos | place: Iran: Karaj | collected 2018-10 | reverse complement strand
ATTTTACCATAATTATTATTATTTTGTATTAATGTACATATTTGAAATTGAAATGATTTTTTAATTTCATTTAATATAATAATTTCATTATTAGTTGAACATAAAATTTTATTATTATCTATTTTTAATATTTGAATAAAATTATAATTAAATTTTTGAGAAGAAAATTTTCCCAAAATTTCTTTTTTTAATAAATAAATTTCAATATTACCATTTTTATAACAACAAAAAATTGAATTTTTTCTATATTCAAATAAATCAATAATAGGTAATTTACAAGAAGTAACAAAAATATTTTTGTATACTAAGTCTTGACTATAAACTCTAAAAACTGAATCTTTACATTTAAATAAAAATCTCCCATCATTTAATTTAATGAAATTTTCAATTTGTATTTCTATAATTTTCCATTGAGTAACATTTTTAATATTAAAATCTGCAATTTTATTTTCTAAAGCAAAATTTTTTCCTAATTTAAAAGATGATAAAACATAATTTTCATAATTTTGTAAATTATTTTTCATTCTTTCAATTCCAGAACATTTGACATCAGTTGATAAGTAAATTTTATTAAAATGAAAATTTAATGAATTTATCATATTAGAAATTATTTGATAATTTAATTTTCCAATTTTATAATATTTTTCATATTGTTTTTTTATATTTTCAGCAAAAGAAATTTGAGCTGTTATTTTATTAATATAATTATTTTTTATTTGATTTAATTTATCAACTTCATCAAAAAAATTTTTAGATGATAATTTTATACAATCATTACATAATCCTTCTATTTCTTTTTTATAATTTTCTGCATTTTCAATATTTTTTTTTATTAAATCAATTTCTTCATTTAATTCAATATCATTAAATAAAATTATATTATGTTCTTTATGATATGAAATAATGCAATCTTTACAAATATTCATTTTACAAGTTTGACAAAATCCATTATAAAAAATATTATGTTTTTTACAAGTAATATGATATTCTTTTAAAGGAATAAAAAAATGTGAAAATTCTTTTGAATGATTTAATTGACATGTTGAACAAAATATTTTATTACAATATATACAAACACTTAATTTTTCTATATTATTAATTCCACATGAACAATTAAAATCTTTTTTTGTTTCCTCTGAATTATTATTTAATAAAAAAATTGGTAATTCACTTGTTTTATTATGATTTTTTGGACATTTATATTCAATTTTATCAATATTTAATTTTGAAATTTCTACCCCTATATAATAATATTCAAAACATTTTGAACAAATAAAATTTATATTATTATCATTTATTTCATCCATAAATATATTAAATTTAAATTAAATATTTATATTAAATTCATGGAAAGAAAAATCAATTATAATATTTAAAAATTTTTTTTAAAATATATTTTTTCTCATTAATAAATATCAAAAAATGTCATATTTAAAAAAATTAACACAAAGAAGTTATTATTATTTAAAATTACATTCTGCAAAAACAAACACTTTAGGACATAATTTAATTAATTATCTTATACTTCAATCAAAATGTAAATTTGTTTTACAATATAAAGAATTAATATTAAATGGTGAAACATTAGAAATTTTAGAACAATTTTACAAAAGACAATTATCATCAAATTATTTAAAAACTTTATTTTATTTATATACAAAATATATAAAAGTTTTTCCTAATTATTTATTAATTGATATTGATAATATATTAATGAATAATATAAAATCAAAACAAAAAATTTTAAATGATCAATATGAAGATAATATAATAAAGAATGATATTATTTCTGAAAATAGAATGAATATTATAAATGGATTAAACACTATTGATTCTTATTATATTTTCCCTGATTATTTCCCTACAAATGATACAGATTTTTATTCTAATAATAATCGAAAAAATTTTATTAGAAGTAAAAATGATTCAAATGAAGAAATTGAAAAATTAATTAGAATTATTGATAATTCAATAAAATATAAAAATAAGAAATATATTAGCTTGAAAAAAAAAATTAATAAAAATTCTGATTTTTTAGTTAATATAAATAATGAAGAATTTGTAAAAAAAAGATATTTAAATAAAAAAAAAGAAGAAAAAGATATAAAAAATAATAAAAATGGTATAAATCAAAATGAAAATGAAAATATTATATTTAAATCTAAATTTAAACCAATAAGAGATTTTTTATATATTCAAAAACAGAAAGAAAAAAATTCAATAAATTTTAATAATGAAGAAAAAAGAATAAAAAATAAAATTTTCAAAAATATTTTACAATATAAAAAGTAATTTCAAAAATAATCTATAAGCTATTATTTTTTAATTTATTTCTATTTCTAATTCTTTTAGAACTACCAAAATAATTTAATTTATTAATTAAATGTTGAGGAGCAAAAAATTCAATTTTATTTGAAAAAATAGTCCATTTATTAATACATTTTGGTGCATTATCATTTATTATTTTATTCATTGAATAGCAATTTTTTCTCATTGGACCAAAACTTTCATGTGAAAAATTTTGATATGCTATTTTTAATAATTGATTATTATATTCTATTATGGAAAAATTTGGATTATCTATCAAAGAATAATTCTTTTTTTCTTTATTAAATATTTCTGCCCATTGTAAATATTTTTTGTCGAAATTATACATTTTTAATAATTTATTTTCTTTTATTTTTTGTTTTTTTGATTGAATTATTTTAAATTTAAAAAGTTTTTTTAATGAAATTAAATTTTTTGAATTATTATCATTTTTATTAATTTTTTTATTATAATTATTAATATTTCTATTATTATTAATATCATTGGATGAATTTTTCCTTTTTGATGATTCATCTTTTGGAATTAAAAATTCATCAGAATGGTTTCTTGTTGTACTTAATGAATTTAAATGACTTTGTAATTTTGGTAATGAAAAATTCATTGATTTTGAGATTTTTTTTAAAGTAGTTATATTATTCATTTTGCTAAGATTATCCCTATCCCTATTTTTATTTGAATTAATTCCTTTATTGAGTAATGTAAATTTTTTTAATATGGAATTTTTTGAATAAACTTCCATAAAATCAAAAAATATTATTAAATAATATTTTATATTTTGATTTGCTTATATATAAAAAATTTTTAAATAAATAAAGTAATATTCTATTAATAAATTTAATATTTAATCTAATATTAAATTATTAATATTATCTTTTAAATAAAGTATTTTATCATCTTTTTTTGAAATTTTATTTCCTTTTAAACTTAATTTTGTGATTTTTACTTTTTTTAAAAATTCTTTGAAAAAATCAATACAATTTGAATTTATTTGTGTAAAAGAAATATTTAAAGTTTTTAAATTAAAAAATTTTCCTTTACAAAAATATTGAATTCCTTTATTTTCAATTTTATTTTCTGAAATATTCAATTTTTTTAAATTTAAGGCAAAAGTAGCATTTAATAAGTAAATAATTCCTTTTGAAGTAATATAATTTTTGCCTACTTTCAAAACTTCAATTTCTTTATTTAAATTATTACATAAAATTTTGAGTCCATCATTCCCAATAAAATTATTGTTTAAATTTAGTATTTTTAAGGTATTAAATTTTCTTTCAGAAAAGAAAATACAACTTCTTTCATCAATATAATTAAATGACATATTTATTTTTGTAATACTAATTAAATCTAATTTTAATAATTTTATAAAATCAGAATTTGATAATTCTTTTTGTGGTAATTCTAATTTTTCTAATTTTGTTTCTATATCATATGGTGTATATAAATAATTTGATAATTTAATTAAATATATATTATATATGATAAAGTGAATATCTTTTTTTGTAAAAAAATAAAACTTATAATCATTATTTAAAAATCCAATTGAATATATTTTATTATCTTTTTTTATTGTTAATGGTGAACCAAAACAATTTATTAAATCTTTTTTATTTGAACATTTTATATTTAAATCTTTTTTTTTATTTATTTTAATTGAATGAATTTCTGATGTACATTTTTCTTCATTATAATTAACAGATGTATAAAAATAAAAATTTAAATTTTCTTCTTTAATATTATTATTATTTATATTACTATCAATATTTATTTTATTACTATTCTCACTATTAATATTATTAAGATTAGAATTACCATTTTTAGCAATATTTATATTATTATTATTTTCATTATCTAAAAAATCATAATTACAAATGCCAAACCATTGATTAAAATGATTTTGAGTAAAACAGATAATTGCAATTTTTCCTTGAATAAAAATAAGATAACGAGTTATAATTTGATTAGAATAACATGATATTATTTGTTTAACCATTCCTCCTTTTTCTTTACAATAAATATTATCAGATAAAGTTAAAATACAATTTGAAGAAATAATAAAAGATGTAATTATATTTAATGAATTATTTGGAAATAAAACAAAAATACTATTAACACAATATTTTTCATATTTGAAATCTTCTTCTAATAAAGTTTCATAAGAAAAAATATCATTATTATTGTAATATAATTTATCATTTTTAATAATATTATTATTATTATTATAAGGTCTTAATTCTTTTTCATCTCTTAAATTTTTAAATAATTGAGATGATACTATTAAATTATGATTAATATAATTATTTTTTAAAGTTTGTGATTTATAATCATTAAAATTTTCTTGTTCACTTAGAAAATTAATTTCTAATTTTTTTACTTTATTTAAATCTGTTTCAGATTTTAATGAATGAGTTAAATAATTATTTTTAACATTTAATTCAATTAATTTATTTAATTTTTTTAATAAAAGAATTACAGATAAATTTGTAATACCAGTATTTTCACAATATAATTTTTCTAGATTTAAAAAATTAAAACCTTTAAAACCAGAATCTCTTATATTTATATTATTATTCAAAGATAATAATTTAAGTGTATTATTCCATTTACAAAAATGAAAAAAATTTATTATTGATTTATTCAATATTCCATTATTATCAATATATAATTCTTCTAAAGATTGAAAATTTGCTTTTGCTAAAATTGAAATTGAACTAATTTTATTTGAAGAAAGATTTAAAATTTTTAAATTATACAATTGTAATTGTAAAAAAATTTGAATTGGAAATATATCAATATTTAAATGTGATAAATTTAAATTTTCAATATTAGAAAAATATTGAGTAATTAATTTAAATTCATTAACATTAATATCATCATAAGATAAATTTAAACTTTTAATTTTATTATAATTAATATTTTTCTTTAATAAAATTTCTTCATGACTAAATAAATATTCCATATTAATTAAATTTAAAATATCATCTTCTGTAAAAAATTTAATATCAAAATCAAGAAAAGTTAAATTACTTTTTATATTATGAATTTTACTAATAATACCAACAATATAAATTTTTCCTTCTGTTATTTCATAAAAAATTGGAGAACCTAAAAAAATTTTTTCAGGTTTAAGTAGAGAATAATATTTATTGGCTTTAATTTTTTTTAATTCATTTTCACTGATTGAAGAAATTGGATAAATATTATTAAAAGGAATAAGATTACTATTTCTATTTAAACCAATTAAACAAAATCCATTTTTACTTATTATATTATTAATTGAAATTTGTTGGCTTTTGAATAAAATTTTATTAGCATAATTATTTTCTTTTTTAATAAAATCTGTTAAAGTAACAATACAAAAAGGACTAAAACTAATAAAAGAATATTTAAAAACTTCATTAAAAAATATAATATTTAAATCTTTTTGTAAATCAATATCAATAGTCATTTTTAAATTATTAATTTGAAAATTATTTTTATTAAAAGAAAAAGAGTCACTTATACGACTTGATGGTCTTGAACTAATAAATGAAATATTATTTGATGTATCAATTATTGATTCTTTTATTCCTTTTTTTATTTCAACTAAATAATATTGTGGTTTTTTCATAAAATATATTCCTGTTTTTAATATTGATGATATTCTATCTTTTATTATTTCATTTCCCATATTTTTAAAAATATATGTTTTGTCTAATTAATATAAAATAATTTTATTTTTTATGGAATTGATATTTTAAATTGGGAAAATAATATTTTATATATTAAAAAAAAATAAATAAAAATAATTTAAAAAAAAATTATTTTATTTATTTAGTAAAAAAGATAAATAAATAAAATATAATAAAAACACTAATTCATTTTTTAATAAAATTCATGAATAAATAAAACACAATATAAAAAAAATAAATATACTTAAAATTTAATAAAATAAGAAAAAAAAAAATTAAAATGAAATGAAAAAAAAAAATAATAAATACAAAATTTTAAAGGTCTAATTTTTTTTTACCATTATGTTTCCTCATTTCAACAATATTTTCTTCTTCATTATCTTCATATTCAAAAACATTAATTTCATCATTATCGTCATCATCATTATTATAAATATCATAATTTATATTATTTCCAAATTCTTTTTTCAAAACATCTTTTCCAATTAAGGATAAATTATCTTTATCAAGAATTTCAAATATTGTTTCATTTAAAATTGTTTCATTAACATTTTCTAATATTTTTTCTATTATACTTTCAATAATTTTTGTATTATTTAATTCTGATTCATTATTTTCTTTTTTTTCTATTTCTATATTATCTTCTTTTATTTCTTTTTCTTCATATATGAATAGAGTCTTCATTATTAATTCAAATTCTTTTTTTGTAAATTCAGTTTTATTCTTATAATTTAAATAGTTTAAAACATTATTAATATGGATTGATAAATCTTCTACATCAAATTCTTCTTCTTCATCTTCATCGTCATAATTGTTTTGTTCAATATCATTATTTTTTATAATGTATGTGAAAAATCCAAAGAAAAGAAATAAAAGAATAGTTTTCATTTTTTTTTATATTATTCTTTTTTTAAAAAATTATTTAAAATTATTATTTTTATAATTTAATATTTTAATTTAAATTTAAATATAATTTATATATTCAAAAATAAAAATAAAAAATGTTCATAAATTATTATAATTTAATTCTGATAAGAATTAGAAAAATAAAAAAAATTATATAAAATCAATAAAAATCTATTTTTTAAATTTAAAAATGATGTCAAGAAAAATGTATTGTCCTTTATTATGTGGAAGTCTTTTCATTAATTTAAAAGACCATTTAATTTTTTGTCAAAAAAAACATTTATTAGGAAAATATTATTTTGAATGTCCTTTTAATTCAAATCATATTTTAGGAAAAAAAATAATAAATATGCATATTCAACATTGTCCAAATAAAAAATATAATAAAGATAGTTTAAATAATAATAATTTTGATGAAGTTAATTTTGATAATAAATTTACTAAAATTAAAGAATCAAAAAAGGAAATTAAATTAAAGGAAAATAAAAAATTCAATTCTTATAATAAAGAATATAATATTAATGATATTAATAACATTATTTTAGATAACATAATTGTTAAAAATCTTTTTCCAGATGAAAAATACTCTGTTTCTACTAATAAAAGTGATAATTCTGATTTTTCTGATGAACGAGAAAAAAAAATTTCTAAATCATGTAAAAAAAAGGTTAGTTTTGGTAGAATGACAAAAGTAGTTTTATTTAAAAATAAAACAGAAAAAAAGAATTTTAAAATGAAAAAAAATTTTAAATTTCATGATAGTGATGATGAATATTCAATTGAAACATATATGAAATTTTTATAACAAAATATTTAATAATTATTATATATAATAATTATATTTTTAATTTTTTTAATTTTAATATTATAAAACTTGAATTTATTTAATTTAATTGATTTAATATTAAAAATTATTTGTTTATATAATTTAACAATTTTTAAAATAATAAAAAAATAAAAAATAAAAATAAATACAAAATGAAAAAATCATCAATATTAAAAAATAAAAAATCAGAAAATTCAAAAGAATTATTCAAAATTCCTCAAAAAAGAGCATCATCAATTGAAGAAGAAAATTCAATAAAAAATATATCCAAAATTCTAATTCAAAAAATACAAGAAGAAAGAAAAGATTTAACTGAAATTCCTTTTATTTTAGATTCTAAAACATTTAATTTAGTATTATATTCTCTTCAAAAAAAACAAAAAAATGAAAATGATATATTTTTTATATCACATTATTTAACATCATTTAAAACAATATTAGATTTAATAGACAAAAAAAAAACTTTAGTAGATTCTTCTAAAATTTTATCAGAAATATCAACAAGTATAAAAATAGAAACAAAACAAAATAAAGAATTAATTTGTAGATATGGAGATTCAGGAGATAAATTTTATTTAATTTTAAAAGGAAATGTTTCAGTAATAATAAAAAAAGAAATAAAAATTGAAATGACAGAATATGAATATTATTCATATTTACTTAATTTAAAAAATTATTCCGAATTTGAATTAATTGAAGATAATTTAAAAATGAATAATTTAATTTTTGATCCTATTGATATGAAAGATTATATTAATAATGTTATAGAATATGAAATTCCATTTGATGAAAAAATAATAAAATATCCTATTATAGATTATGGAAAATTAAATAATTGTTCATATAAAGATTACATTGAAAGAATATTACCAATTGTTAATGAAGATACAGAAAAATCAAAAAAAAAAATAAATTTATTTGTTTATTTTAAAGTAATTAATCTAAAAGAAAATCAAACTTTTGGTGATATTGCATTAAGTGGTAATTTTAAAAGAACTGCAACTATTATTTGTAATGAAGATTGCATTTTTGGTTTTTTAACTAAGAAAACTTATGATAATTGTATTAAAGGTGCTTTAGAAAAAATTCGATTTAATAATATTTCTTTTTTGGTTAATTCTGAATTATTTTTTGGAGTTAAAAGTGATACTTTTGTGAAGAAATATTTTAATTATTTTACTATTATTCATTTAAATCAAGGAAATTTTTTATTTAAACAAGGTGATAAAAGAAAAGAAATTTATATTTTAAAAGAAGGATTACTTGAAATTAATATTAAATGTTCTTATAATGAATTAATTAAAATAATTAATTCAAAAGGAGAAAAAATTGATGAAAATTTAGAAAAAAGAGAATTAAAAATAAAAAATCTTCCTTTCGGAAATTTATTAAATTTACCTAAAACTTTTAGAGTTATAAAATTAGGAACAAATGAAATAATTGGTTTAGATGATTATATTGATAATAATAATTGCTTTTTTTGTAATGCAATTTGTAGGAGTAGTTTTTTAGAAATTTTTTCTATTGATTATAAGATTTTTAATGATATTTACGAAAGAGATTGGAGAATAAATCAAAATGTCATTAATTATAATAAGGTAAGAAGTAATATTATATTTGATAGAATTATTTTAATGAGAAATATTGCTTTAAATAAAGATTTAATTAAAATTAAAAATGAAACTGATGATAAAATTAAAGAAATGGAAAATAGAAATATTTCTACTAATAAAAATAATATTTTATCAAATACTGTTTATTCTAGTTCTAAAAATTTTAAAAATTTATTAAAACATGTAATTCATAAAAATAATAATAAAATGCGTTTTTTTTTAAATACTCATCGTAAAAATAATAGCACATTAGATAATAATAATATAACAAATAATAATTTTTTTTCTTCTGAAGAAAATACAAATGAAAATACAGTTCAATTAGCAGAAAAAGAGAAACAAAAAACAAGAAAAAAAATAAAAAGTTTAAATTCTTTATCAAATTCAAATAGTAATATATCAATCAAAAAATTAAAAAATAATATAATAATAAATGATATGAAAAAAATATTAAATAAGGAATTAATAACAAAAAGAATTTTAATACCAATTAAACCATTATTTATAAATGAACATTCACAAAAAAAATTAAAAGAATTTAAAATGAATTTAATTTCATCAACAACAATTGTTCATTCACAAGAAAAAGAAAAAGATATAATGGATAAAATATTTAGAAGAGCTTTATATAAAAAAAAAGAAAGCTTAACTGAAAATCAAATAAAAAAAACTCATAAAAAAATTAAGTCAATAGATCCTGTTGATTTTCTTATTTTAGATAAAGAAATGGAAAACTATATTCCAAAGAAAAAAAAAATAACTTTTGATATTAAACCTTTAAGATTACCTTTAAATTATAAAAATCATAGTCCATTTTTTAGAAGGAATAATACAAAGATACTTTTTGAAAGAGATAATGAATAATATTTAATTTTATAAATAAAATTTTGATAGAAAATGTAAAATAAATATTTATTCGAATTTAAACTTGTTTTTGAAGGAAAAGAACAATTAGGTAATTTATTTTTTATTTTTTTGGTATTTTTATATATTCTTTTATAAAATAATTGGAATAATTATTTTAATTTGATTAATATATATAATAAAAATAATTATTATTTATTTATTATTATTTAATAAATATTCCCTTTTAAAATACTTATTTCAATACTTTTTATAAAGAAAAAATTAAAACAAAATAAAATAAAATAAAAAAAATTAAAACGGAATAAATAAAAATTTAAAAAATAAAAAATTTTAATAAAAAAAATAATGAACATAAAAATACAAATTCTAATAATCTTTCTCTCCACAACAATTTCTCTTTCAAAAAATTTAAAAAACCAAAAAACTTTAGAAAATCCACAAGAAATTTTAGAAAGATTAAAAGCAAGCAATAATCAATTAAAAAAAGCAAAAGTAACAGTTCATAATTTATTAAATAATAAAAAATTACCTGCTCAAGAAATAATCAAACATATTTCTCAAGAAATTGGAACTGAATATGAAAAAGAAAAGAATAAAATGAAATTAAAAGTAGAAGAAATTTTAAATGGAACTTATCATGAATCTTCTGGAGAAGAAAGTTTAGATGATATTTCAAATGATATTATTGATTTAATTTTACCTGAACAAAGTGAGGAAAATATTAAAGGAGAAAATAATGAAGATGATAATTTTGAAAAAGAAAATGAGGAGGATGAAGAAAAAAAAGAAGAAGAAAAAAAAGAAGATGATAAAAAAGATTTAAATAATGAAAAAGATTTTAAAGAAATAATAAATGATATAGTAAATGAAGTAAATAAACAAATGCAAAAAGAAGAAATAAAAAATGAAGAAAAAATAAAAGAAGAAAAACAAAAAAAAGAAGAAAAAAAGCAAAAACCAAAAGAAGAAAAAAAAGAAAAAAAACAAGAAGAAAAAGAAAATAAACAAGAAAAAAAACAAAAAGAAAAAGACAATTCAAAAAAAAAAGACTTTCCACAAACATATTCTCAAAATCAAAATGAACAATTAATAAAAAAACCAATTCAGAAACCAATTGAAAAAATAAAACCAATTTACGTTGAGCAATTAGAATTTGATAATTCAATAAATGTTATAGATGAAAATGTAGGAAAATTTGCAAAAAAAGCAAATTCAAATCTTCAAAATTTATTAAGAAAGGATTATAGACATTTACATAATGAAAATAAAAAAAATGAAATAAAAAAAGAAGATAACAATCAAATTGAAAAATTAAAAGAAGAAGAAAATCATTTTAATAAAAGAGTTCCTAAATATTATTTATATAATTATGTAAAAAAAGAAGAAAAAGAAGATAATAGTGAAATAATAAAAGAAAAAGTTGAAGGTGCTATTAAATCAATTAAAGAAAAAGTAAATGATGCAATAAATGAAGAAAATAAATTTAATTATGAAAAACCAATTTTTGAAAATGATAAAAATAATCAATTAAATTCTATTATTAATAATACAATTAATGATTTAATTAAAGAAAAAATAATTGAATTACAAAATAAAAGCGATGAAAATAAAGAAAATGAAAATATCAATGATATTTTAAAAAGTAATAATAATAATGAAGATAATATTAATAAAAAAGAAAGTCAAAATCAAAAAAAAATGTTTAATCAAATTAAATCAAGATTAGTTAATAAAATAAAAGAAGAAAGAGAATTTTTTATAAATAAAATGGAAGAAAATATTCCAATTGGTAAAGAATTAGTAAATGAAAAATCTTATTATCTATCAGAAAAAATAAAAGATTATTCAAATAATGAATTAACTAAAATAAATGAAATAAAAGAAAATTTATCATCAACTTTAAAAGATTCAAATAATAATTTTCTACAATTATTAAATAATGCAGAAAGTGATTTTGAAAATATAAAAAATAATGTTACTGATGATATTTTATCTACAATTGAAGATTTAAAAAAAAAAGCAAAATTAGAAAGATTAAACAATGATGAAAATTCAAATTTAAAAAAGATTGAAACTGATTTTAAATATAATTTAACATTATCACTTTTGAATTCTAATAATGATTATAAAACAAATTTAGATTATTTAAAAGATGATATTAAAAATAAAATAAATGAATTAGAAGAAAATACAAAAAATCAATTATATGATTTAAATAATGGTTATGAAAATAAAACAAATGAAAGAGAAAAAGAAAAAGAAAATCTAAATGAAATAATAAAAAATGAATTTAATTTAATTTATAATAGAATATTAAATAATCTTTCATTAACAGAAGAAGATTTTAATATTAAAAATACTGAAAATGAATTAGAAGTAAAAGCATTTAAAGATGAAGTTTTAACAAATGATAAAATTGGTTCTCTTAAAGAAAATTCTATAAAAGATTCTGAAAAAGTTTATAATGAAATTTATAAGTCAAAAGAAAAAATTTCTAATAAAAAAGATAAAGTTTTAAGTGAAATTTCTAAAGCAATTAATAATGAAAAAAAAATTTTAAATAATCAAATTAAGGAACTTAAAAATAATGATAAAGAATTTACTAATAATAAAAAATTATTTGATAATATTTTTAATGAACAAAAAATAGAATTTAATAATGTTTTTAATTTATTTGAAAAGAAACTTGAAATATTAAAAGAATTATTCAATGATGAATTAAATGAATATAATAATTCAATTTTAAAAAATGATTATTCTAAAAATTCAAATCCAATAATTAATTCAATAAGTAAATCAATTAAAGATATAAATAATATTAATTCTGGTATTGAATCAGATATTGATAAAGCTGATAAGACAAGACAATTATTATTATTAAATAATTTAAATACTTATGATTATGTTTCAGACAATGAAAAAATTGTTTCTCCTGAAATTATTGAAATTAATGGTAATTTAAAAGAAGAAAATAATGAAAAAGAAGAAGAAAAAAAAGAAAGCAATGAAAATAATAATAATAATGAATATAGACTTATTGAACCAGAAATTGAAAAAGAAGAAGAAATTTAAATGATTAAGTTTAATTATAAAATTTTTTAAAAATATTTTAATATTTTTTTAAATTTTATTTATAATTTGTATAAGGTAATTTTACTATTTATAATAAAATTATTATTTATATGAATATTTAAAATAAATAATTATTTATTCAAAATAATGGAACTTTTTTCTTTATTAGAAACAAGAAATACATCTGATTTTATTGAAAAAATAACCTCAAATGAATATTTCAAAAAAGATATATTAAAAATATATGATAATGAAGAAAATACTTTATTATCAAAATCAATAATATTAAATCTTCCAAGAATATCATTATTTTTAATACCTCAAATAAGAAATTTAATAGATGATACATCTCAATTTGTAAATTATATTAATAAAAAAAATAAAAAAGGTTATAATTCAATATTATATAGTTCATTTATTGGTAATATAGAAATATTAGATAAATTAATAAATAATGGAGCAGATATTCAATCTATAAATAATAATGGATTAAATATTCTTCATATGGCATCACAAGGAAATCATCCTAATATTATAATTTATATTATTGAAAAATTTTGTTTTAATATTAATTCATTAGATATTAATGGTAATTCTGCACTTCATTGGTCTGTTTATAAAAATAGTATTCAAGTTATTGATTTTTTAATTTATTTTGGTATTGATATTAATAAAAAAAATAATGAGGGTTATAGTTCTTTTCAATTAAGTGTTTTAAATAAAAATGTCAAAATTGTGAAAAAGTTAATTTTTTTAAAATGTAATGTTAATAATTTATCTTATAATGTTAATAATAATGATGATAAGTTAAATGAAATTAATAAAATTATTTTTAAGTCAAAATTTTTTTTTGAATATTCTTACATTTTTTTTATTTTTTTTATGATATTTATGGAAATTTTTAATCAATTTATATCATTGAGATATTTTAGAAATATACATTATAGTATTTTATATATATTTTTATTTTTTCTTCTTTTTATTTTTTTACATATTATTCAACAATCAAATCCAGGAGAAATTGAAATTAGATTAGTTAAACCTTTAATTAAAATATGTGAAGAAGGAGAAAGTTTAAGAAATATTTGTCCTTGGTGTCTAAATTATTGTAATCCTTTTTCAAAACATTGCTATATTTGTAATAAGTGTATTAATTATATTGAATTTCATTCTAATTGTTTAAATAATTGTATAACAAAAAAAAATATTTCTTATTATTTACAATTTTTTTATTATTATACTTTATATGTTGGTATTGAAATTATTTTAAATTGTATAATTTTATTTTATGTTCCTCAAATTAGAAAAACTAATTTTTCATTAATTCTTTTTCATATTTTTTTGAATATTATATTAATTATTCTATTAATGCGTAATATTTATATAACAAAATTAAATTTTAAATCTAAAAAATATAGTTCTTATTATGAAGAAGAATATTATTTTGATGAAATTGATTCTCAAGATAATAATTTAAACTCAAAAACAAGCAAAAAACACAATGAAGAATTTTCAATATTAGTAGTAAATTAAATCTATATTTTTTCTTAATTATATGCTAAATAAAAAATTTAAAATATATTATAAAAAATTTAAATGTCAGAAATGATTTCATTTACAAAGATAACTTTAGAAAATATATATCAAAGTATCTCAGGTGAAATAATAGATAAATCAATGGAAAAATATGCATTAAATCATTTTAACGACACAAAATTACTATCAAAAATAGTATGTCATGATAATGGTTATTATTCAAAAAAGAGAATGAAGTGTTTATGTGAATTTTGTTTCTTTGGAAAATATTGTAGATATTCAGGTTATTATTTTTGGGGAAAAGATTACAGAAATTTAAGAATATTATATGGAATTTTATATGGAATTTTAGGTTTTATGATATGGTATTATTTTATTAAGAAAATAATAAAAGAAAGTGATTGTTATAAAAGACTATTAAGAATATTATTTACTCCTAAATATATTATAATGATAATCTTATTAATTATTTCAAATAGTAAAATAATATTTAATTTTATAGTTTAGCAAGAGTAATTTTTTTCTGTTATGATACTTTTAATTTTGATAATGAAATTGGTTATAGGGCAACTAAACTTTTTTATGAATTAATATATAGTACTATTATTTCTTTTTATATTTGTCTTCTTATTATTTGGAGTGGAGTTTATTATGCATTTAAAAGAGATTTAAATCCATTAAAAAAAATAATTAAAATTGAATGTATAAATTATACAAAATGTAAATGTTTTTTAATAATTTTTATTTTTCTTGTTTATTTTGTTCAATTTTCAATTTCTATTTTTTGTTCAAGTAGAAATCCTCATTATGATGACATAAGGATTGTTATGCTTTTTATTGCTGGATCACTTACTACTATAATTACTTTATTTACTATTTATTATACTTGTTTATTAAAATATATTTTAGATAAAACTTATGATAATCAATTAAAACAAAGAAAAATAAATGCAAAAATTACTGTTATTGAAAAAAATAATTATATGGATAGTAATAATTCTTTGATTAATTTAGATGAAGATGGAGAAATGAAAAATAGTAGAAATGAAGAAATTAAAATTTTTTTAAAAGAAATGTTTCAAAGTAATTTAATTGATATTGTTAATCAAAATATTTTTAATAAAAATTGCATTTCTATTCAAAATATAAATGATGATACAATATATTTTGATAATGAATATGCAATAATAAATCCAGAATTTTCAAATAATAAGATAATTAATTTTGAAAAAGAAAAAATATTATTAACTACTGAAAGTAATAGAGATTTTATTGAAAAATCATCTCCAATTAATATAAAAAAGAATAAAAAAAAATTAAAAAAGCATTATTCAATGGAAATTAGTGAAAGTGATATTAAAAATTTAAATAAAATATTTTATCATTCTTATTTTATTTTAGGGATTACAATTATAGTTTTATTAATTGCAACTACATTGGAATTAATGCTTTTTAATAATAATCAAAAATTACAATTAATTATGCTTTATTTACTTTTTTCTTTAGAATTAATTGGTTTTTATGCTATTTATACTTTATTTATAAGAGATATTAAATCTCAAGAATATAAAAACTTAAATTTTATTGCTAACTTAGAAAAAATAACTAATAAAAATCATCAAAAAATAATTAAATTTGATGAAATTAAAAATTTAAATATTACTGAAAGATTAAAATCAATTGGTAAATTATATTATGATAATATTGAATTAAATAAGAGCAAATAATATTTCAAATGTGTAATTTTATAAATAATTAAAAATATATTATATAATAATTTTGAATTTAGAATTTAAAAAATAAAGCAAAATAGTTTTTTTATTCTAAAAAAATTAAATTAAAAAAATCCTTTTAAAAACTATTGTTTAACCATACTTAACTTCAAAGTTTCAATTTTATTTTCCTTTCCATTTTTTTTTTCAAATAAAGAAAAACTTTCTTCTCTGATATCAGTAAAACCAGCCAATCTACAATTAGCTTCAATTTCAGAAGCATCTAAACTTTGCATAACAACAATAGGTTGATCAATAATAACTTCCAATAAACCTCCATTTTTTAAAGATCTAAATATATGAAATAAATTAGCTGCTTTTAAATATTCTACTTTAGAATTTTTTATTATAATTTTATCAAAATAATTGTCTTCTAATGTTGATGCTGAGTTTAAATGTGATGGATGAATCACTAAACATGTATCGTCATCTGAATGATTGTCTTTTCCATCTATATATAATGTTTTTGACATTTTTTTTTATATTTTTTTTTTAAGGTTTTTAAATTTAAATTTTTGAAAATTTTTAATTTTTATAATGTAAAATAATTAATTAAATGATTCCTTTAATTAAAATTAGGTTAACTTATCTTAAGAGACATTATTGGAAATGCTTTTTTTATTATTTTTCAGCTGGGGTTTTGATTCTTATCATATTACTTATCTACATAATAATTAATAAAATATATCCAAGTGATTTATATGATGAAAACTTTGATACAGATATTATTCATCAATATCCTAGTTATCATTCAATTTATTCAATTGCAATTATTTCTGAAGATAAAAATTTGTTTTATGAATTTAAAAATCATTATACAAATATTCACTATTTAAAATATTATAAGAATAAAAATGAAATTGAAAATTATAATAGTTTTGATTTACTAATAGAATTTATAAAAATAAATGAAAAATCATATCAATTTAAAGTAAAAAGTGATCGATTTACATTTAAAAAATCAATTGAAGATGAAAAAAGTAAACTAATGATTCCTTATGATGATGATTTTGCATTTACAGATTTGAGTGATTATGCTTTTTATATTCATAATTTTTTATTAAGTTATAATAATAAAACTGCAAAAGATTTTAAAGTTTATTCTTATAAAATGAAAAAAGAAAATAATGAATTTGATAATCATGATTTATATGAGATTCCTATTTTTATTTCTTTAATTTATGGTATTTTTTTTTTAAATATTTCATTAAGAATGATTGCTGAAAAAGAAAATAAAATTGATATTTTGTTAAATAGATATGGAATTAAGAGACATCAATATTATATCTCTTGGCTTATTATTTATTTAATTGTAACTAGTTTTACTACAATTTGTATAATAATATTTTTTTATTCAATAACTTTTATAAAATTTTTCCCTTTTTTATTTCTCTTTATAATTAATCAAATTTTATTTAGTCTTGGAATTTTTTCAATGGCTTTTTTTACTCAAACTATTGTTAATACTTTAAAAACTGGACAAACTCTTTTTAAATTATTATTTTTTGGAATTGGAGTTTTAGCAGTTGTTGTTTTAATATTAGATACACCTAAATATATTAAAATATTTTTTTTTATATTTCCACATATTTCTCATATTCAAAATTTACAAATTATTTATTTATTACAAATATCTGGAAAATTAGAAATTAAATTATTTTTTTCTTTATTTCATGGTATAAATTATATTGAATCTTTGTTATTTTTAATAATTGATATTTTAATATTTGTGTATGGTGGATTTTTAGTATTATTATATAAAGATAGTGGAGTTGATTTTATTTCATTTATTTTATCACCAATATATGGAAAAAAAAGAAAAATAATTGAAGTAAATAAAGATAATAAAAAATTAATTTCTTTTGATTCATTTCATGAAAATAGGTCATTAAATGAAGAAAATCAAATATTGAATATTAAAAAAGTTACAAAAAAATATGGAAATTTAATTGCAATTGATAATTACTCAGATAAATTATGTAAAAATGAAATATTTTGTTTATTAGGTCATAATGGAGCAGGTAAAACAACATTAATTAAAATGATATCTGGAATAGAAGATCCAGACAACGGAGATATATTTTTAAATAATAAATCATTAGTTACTAATAAAGATTATTTATATGAAAATATTGGTTTATGTTCACAAGAGGATATATTTTTTGATTATTTAACTGTTGAAGAACATTTAAAATATATGTGTGAAATTAAAGGTAGTAAAGTTAATATTGATGAAATAAATGATTTATTAATAAAAATAGATTTAATTAGTAAGAAAAAATCAATTTGTAAAACATTATCAGGAGGACAAAAAAGAAAATTATGTATTGCATTAGCATTAATTGGAAATTCTAAATTAATATTATTAGATGAACCAACAAGTGGAATGGATGTAATTGCAAAAAAATCTTTATGGCAATTTTTAAAAGGTTATAAAAAAGATAAAATAATTATATTAACTACTCATTCTTTAGATGAAGCAGAATATTTAGGTGATAGAATTGGAATAATGAAAGAAGGACAATATATTTGTTCTGGTACTTCATCTTATTTAAAAAATAAATATTCTTGTGGATATAATATTAATTTAATTTTAAATCCAGATAAATTTACTAAAGAGAATAAAGATAATTTCTTAAATGAAGTTAAAAATATTTATCCTGAATATAACATTAAAATATCTTCTAAAGGATTATTATCAATTTCTTGTGAAATAATTGATGAAAGAACTTTAGAAATATTTAATTATATTGATAATTGTAAGAATAATATTGGAATAGAAGATTATACAATTGCAACAACATCATTAGAAGATGTATTTTTAAAGTTAAATTTATTTGAAAAAAATAAAAATGAGAATGAAGAAGAAATAAATGAAGGATTAGTAATTCAAAATAATTTAAATCATGAATCTTCTTCTTTTAAGGAACAATTATATGAAAATGTAAATAGAAATTTAATTACTTTATGGAGGAATAAAATAACCTTAATATTTGAAATAATAACAGGAATTAGTGTTTTATTAATTTATCTAATAATATATACAATAATAAACTTTAACAAGATTATAGGTGGAAATTATACAAAGTTATCTAATCAAATTTATGTTGATAATAAAGCGAAAAAATATTTTGAAAATGCATATTTTACAAAAAATAAATCATTCAAAATTTCATTTGAAGATTTAAAAATTAAACCAACATATAATAATTCAATTCAATCAACATTAAATTCATTTAAAAATGAATTTTATAATAATTCAAAATATAAAAATGAAAAAATTGCATTATTTACATATGAAGATGAAAAAAATTTAACATTTTTTGTATTATATCAAAAAAGAAATTATTATTATAAAAAGTTAATTTATTCATTAGCATTATCTGCATATTTTTCTACTTTAAATATAAATGTTACTATTTTTGATGAATATTTAGACAATTATCAAAATAGAGATGGTCCTTATGATAATGATGATTTTTTATACTATGTTATTGTTTTATTAGTATTTTCAAGTATTTCTTATTCTGGTAATTTACTTAATCAAATAGTCCAAGAAAGAGAAATAAATATTAAACATTTAATAACTTTATCAGGTGGTAATTTATATAGTTATTGGATAGGTATTTTTATTGTTGATATGATAAAATATTTGATGTTTCTTGTTGTTACTTTTATTTTTTTGTTATTAATTAATTTTTCTTTTTTTATTTATTTAATTCCTCTCTTTTTTTTTTTTACTTTAGCAAATACTATTTTTATTTATATTTATTCATTTTTTATTCAAAAACAAGAACAAGTTCAAAAATTATATTATCTAATGTATGTATTTATATTTCTTTATTTTCTATATTTTCATTATCTTTTAATGCTTTATATATATGAAAAAATATTTCATGGATATGATCTTTCCAAACCAGAGTATTTTTATTTTATATCATTATTTGAAATAACACCAGTTTCTTCATTTTTGTATGCAATTTTCAAATATATGATAATTTTTAATAAAGAATTTAATAAATTACCATTAATAATTTTTCATTCAATTATTTTCATTTTTCATTTTTTTATATATGGATATATATTAATACTAGTGGAAAAAAAAAAAATAATTCCAATATTAAAAAAATATTGTTGTTGTTGTTATTATAGCATTATTTTTTGTTATAAATATTGTTGTTGTAGTTGTTGTTGCATTGGTTTTTGTTATAAATATTGTTGTTGCTTATTTCGTAAAAAAGTATACAATGAATTAGATGAAATTCAAATAAATGATGATAATATTTATCAATCAGATTTAAATCAAAATATAGATACAATTATACCAGAAATTAATAATAATCAAATTTCAAATATTGAAAATAAAATAAATTCAAATGAAAAAATAAGTTTAGATGAGCCATTGATAATTGATAATAATAATAAATTAAATGAAAATAAAAATTATATTAATAGATTTGTACAAACACAAATTAATAAAGTAAATGAAAATAATCAATTAACAACTAAAATAAGTGGTTTGACTAAAACATTTCCCAGCTTTTATAAAGAAAGATTTATAGCAGTTAATGATTTATACCTTGGATTAGAACCAAATGAAAAATTTGGTTTATTAGGATTTAATGGTTCAGGTAAATCAACAACATTTAAATGTATAACTAATGAAATATATTATGATTCAGGAGAAATAAATTTATTTAATTATGATACAAAATTAAATTTTAATAAAATAAGAACTATGATTGGTTATTGTCCTCAAGAAAATC
>JAEEGK010010491.1_pt1 | contig 21359 bp, 25 predicted proteins | sample 8958771 | NCBI WGS metagenome assembly JAEEGK01 (sample SAMN16246547, study PRJNA631951) | gut metagenome | biome: gut microbiome; feature: rumen; material: SC-attached | host: Bos | place: Iran: Karaj | collected 2018-10 | reverse complement strand
CATAAGGATAATATCACGGCTTGCGTGCTCACGAGCACGGGCAAGCCGAAATGGATGAGGATGTAATGGTGGACAAGGCGAGATTCGAACTCGCGACTTCTTCGTTGCGAACGAAGCGATCTACCGGGCTGATCTACTTGCCCACTTCCGGTGATACCGCGATTGACAACAGGGATATAAATTCTTCGAGTCTCCAACCTCCCGCGAGCGTACAGTTATTAATTGCGCACGCAATAGGGGCAACCATGGATTACAGACAGTTCATCGGCAGGAACGTCGTGTCGATCAAGGATCTGACCAAGGACGAGGTGGAGTGTCTGCTCGACCTCGCCGAGCGCATGATCCCCTACGCCAAGGGCGAGAAGAGGACCAAGACCCTCGACGGCAAGATTATCGCCAATCTCTTCTTCGAACCATCCACCCGCACGAGGCTCTCCTTCGAGAGCGCCGCCCACAGGCTGGGCGCCCAGATTCTGGACGTCAGCCAGATGTCCGCGACCTCCATCGCCAAGGGCGAGACACTGGCGGACACCATCAGGATGGTGGACGCGTATTGCGACGCCATAGTCATGAGGCACCCCTACGAGGGGGCGGCGAGGCTCGCCACCAAGTACGCCAAATCACCGGTCATCAACGCCGGCGACGGAGCCGCATCCCATCCCACGCAGACGCTGCTGGACCTGTTCACCATCAGGAACTGCAAGGGGAAGATAGACGGCCTCAACATCACGCTGGTCGGGGACCTGAAGTACGGAAGGACCGTGCACTCCCTCGTCGACGCGCTGATGATGTACGATGTGAAGTTAACATTCGTCGCCCCGGATTCCCTCCAGATGCCTGCCGACATCGTGGAGAACCTGAGGAACCACGGCTACGACCCCAGGATCACCTCCGACCTCGGAGAGGTGATCAAGGACTCCGACGTGCTCTACGTCACCAGGATCCAGAAGGAGAGGTTCCCCGACCCCGCCGAGTACAAGAAGGTCGCCGGGACATACAGGATAGACAAGCTGGCACTTCTCGAGGCGAAGAGCGATGTCATCGTCATGCACCCCCTGCCGAGGGTCGACGAGATCTCCACCGACATCGACGGCACCCCGAACGCCAAGTACTTCGAGCAGGCCTTCAACGGCATACCCGTGAGGATGGCACTGCTCTGCGCAGTTCTGGGAGGTGAGATCTGATGGACGACTTCAAGATCTCCCCGATCAGGAACGGGACGGCCATAGACCACATAGCGGTGGGACAGGCCATCAACGTCCTCAAGATACTGAACGTCAACGAGGACACCATCTGCTCCGCCATAAGCATCGGGATGCACGTGAAATCCAAGAAGAACGGCGGATGGAAAGATATCATCAAGATCGAGGACAGGGAGCTGGACCGCAGGACCATGGACAAGATCGCCCTCATCGCCCCCGACGCCACCATCTCGATCATACGCGACTACGCCGTGGCCGAAAAGCACAAGGCAGTGGTCGCCGACCACATCTGCGGTATCGTGAAATGCAGCAACCCCAACTGCATCACCAACAGGGGAGAGCCCATCAAGCCGGAGTTCGACGTGATCTCCCGCGACCCGCTCATCCTCAGGTGCTCGTACTGCGACAGGAAGCTGAACGAGATCACGGAGAACCTGATCTGATAACATGAAGCTGATCGTCGTCGCAGGCATGCCCGGAGCGGGCAAGGAGGAGTTCCTCAACGTCGCCAGGGACATGGGCATCCCCTTCCTGAGGATGGGGGACCTGGTCAGGGAGCTCTATCCCAAGAGGGGGGACGAGGACAGGGATCTGACGCTGGGACAGTTCGCCAACATCGAGAGGGAGAGGCACGGCTACAACATCTGGGCCAAACGCGCCCTCGAGAGGATGTCCGGAAACATCTACCTCATAGACGGATGCAGGAGCATGGACGAGGTCCTGGCATACAGGAGCCTCTCCGACGATGTCAACATCGTTGCCATACACGCGCCCCCGAAGATAAGGTACGACAGGCTCGTGAAGAGGCAGAGGGACGATGCCCCCAGGAACGTGGAGGAGTTCGATGCCAGGGACTCCAGGGAGATGGGCTGGGGACTGGCCGACGTGATCGCATTATCTGACCACCTCATCGTCAACGACGGCTCCCTGGAGAAGTTCAGGGAGGAAGCGTCCGCATACCTCAGGAGCATCGCATGAGGTTCACGGTCACCAGGCTCTGCGGCGGGAAGGCCCTCATGGCCGCCTCCAAGGACGAGATGGAGCTGGACATGGATAAGGCGGAACGGGTCATGTCCGAACGCGGCCCGGTCAAGTCGAAGGACGAGATGATGCTCGTATCCCAATGGAACGATATGGAGGTCACCGTCTACCCGCAGGGGAAGGTGATGTTCTTCCCCCTCGCCGACAAGGAGAAGGCGGTCGAGTACGCCACCGACATAATCGAGAGGATCTCGGGATGATCGACCCCATCGGATGCCTCATATCCTTCATACTGGCACTCTGCCTCTCGCTCATCATCTATAAGTTCGGTCTCCTTACGAAGAGCGGATGCGTGTCCGCGTTCGCCATAGGTTTCCTGATCGGCACGCTGGGCTCCGTCTGGTGGCTGGCGCTGCTGATAGTCTTCGCGCTGCTGGGCTTCGCCGCCACGGTCATGGGGCTGAGCAAGAAGCGGGAGAAGGGCCTGCAGGAGGGCACCCACGGGGAACGTTCGTACAAGAACATCCTTGGGGTGGCGGTCCCGCCGCTGATCGTGGCGATCCTCAATCAGGTGTATCCGGGACACGAGTGGGCGTTCTCGGTCGCATACATAGCGACCATAGCCGTCGCCGCCGCGGACACCGCCGCGAGCGAGATCGGCGTCAAGGATCCGAGGGTCTGGCTCATCACCACTTTCAAGAGGGTGGAGCCCGGGACGGACGGAGGGATATCCCTCAAGGGGACGCTGATCTCCGCCGCCGCGTCCCTCATAGTGTCCGTGATAGGGTATCTCTTCATAACGCACACCGTCGACGCGTGGGTGCTGGTGCCGTCGGTATGCGGCATCATCGGGTGCATGGCGGACAGCTACGTCGGCGCCACCATAGAGACCTGGGGCTGGGTCGACAAGTACATGAACAACGCGATGACCGGATTGCTAGGCGGAGTGCTGGCATCCCTCGTGTGCATTATGTGGGCGTGAATCGGACGGTTGCAAAATGTTATTCCCTGCGGCCAACCGATCATCGGATTACCGTAATACCATCACAGCACCGAGTATTTCCTCATATGTCGGTACTGTCCAGCACGACCTCGTCGAACTCCATGATGGCCTCCGCCGCATTGTCGAACAGCATCCCTTCGGCCGAACCCTCGTACGGTCCCGGAGAAAGATTGAATGATATCGCCTGTTCCGGCGTCATGTAGTACTTGATCGGATAATCGTCTGTCCTGCTGATGTGTCCGTCCTTGAGGAGGGACGTCGCCCTCCTTGCCAGTGTCTTGTAGTTCAATCCGGTCTCCCGTTCCAGATCGTTCAGAGACCTCGACCCCTTGGACAGGCATTCCAGTATCGCCCTCATGCTTTCGTCGTTCAGTCTAGGCAGAGGGTTGGAACAGAATATGGTCTGGATCTCGCCGTCCCACTGCGTGTAGGTTATTCTCACCTGCGGACGTCTGCATAGGACTGTCGCTGCCGATGCGTAATAGGGAGATGCGAAGGTTATGTCCACCGAGAGACCTTTCCTGTCCGTTGTCTTAGCCAGATATGGAAGGAGATAACGGGAATCGGAATCGTGCAGGCGTATGACCTTCACCTTATTCCATTCCATACCTTCTATGTACTCCGTCAGAAGTCTGGCCTTGACCCTGGATCCCATCACCAGGAACAGGACATCGGAGCGTATCAGCCTGTCCACTATAGATTTCTCCCTTTCGGACAGATTCTCCTCAGATGAAATGAAAGCGACCGCTTGGAATGGCATTTCCTGTCGATACAAAAATGCATCTGCCGTGTTATAATATCTGCGCCCACCGACGCGAACATAGACTGGAGATTCTGGAGAATACCTATTTATATTTGCATCTTTCTTATGCATATAAGAAAGATATAATACTGCTAAAAATGATTAATCCTTACATTCAGAGACAATAATATGATTAAACCAGATAAAATCGGAGACATCGGATAAGAAAATGAATGAACCGCAGAGCGATAAGACCCTTGCATCCGCAATCAAGTAGATACGACTGTGGTGTGTTTCTTATTAATTCAAGAAAGTTAAGAAGACACATAACCCCGGTGACTGGGATGCAATAATCTGTACAATGGACACTAACGAAAGGATTCAAATTAAACCGAGGGGAATATATTGAGGCATAGTCACTCAGGAGGATACTTCATAGTCGGTGATCTTCTGAGCAATATCTCAGAAGCATCACTGTACATCCTCGAACAAATCAATCGTGAGACCCGTAATATCGAACCCATGTTCGAATACATCCGTTGGATCTGCATAAAATACATGCTTAATGTCCCATCTGACTCGTACGTCAGAAAAAGGATGAGAAAACTCTGTGATTTATGCAGACAGAAGTCGGAATTCGATGATCGTGCCCAAACTGAGTACATTATCCAAGAAACAATCGGTCTAATTTCAGAACTAAGATTGCTGATGAGGGACCTGACGGATGTAAATCTGCTCAGGAGAAAAATCTGGTGGGTCGAGCAGCATTTCAACCGCCCCGTTCTCAATGTCAACCTCGATGCTGAAAACGTAGAGAAGTACAAAGAAACGATTGAAAAAATCATGAAGAAAACATGGAGTGAGACACTATGAAACTGGCAGAAGCACTGGCCGAGAGAGCGGCAATAAGGAAGAAGATAGACGCGTTATCCTCCAGGCTGGAGAAAAACTCCAAGGTCTTCGAGGGAGAGGAACCGGTGGAAGATCCGAAGAGGCTCCTGGAGGAACTGAACATACTCACATCGAGGCATGAGGAACTGATCTTCAGGATCAATACCGCCAATGCCGTCACCGTAGCTTCCAACGGGGAAACACTGGCAAGACTTCTGGCACGCAGAGACACACTGGCAGACAAGGTCGACGTCCTGAATGCCCTTCTGCGTTCTACGGAGAAGGAACGTCCAATCTACCGCAACAAGGATTCGCTGAAGGAGATCATCACCGTCGATGTACGCTCCGTCAGGGAAGAAGCGGATGCTCTGGCGAAAAGTGTGAGGGAGATCGACACGATGATCCAGGAGGCGAATTGGAACACCAATATCTGAGCGGTAAGGGTAACCTAGACGGGGCGGATGTGAAACAACCCGTTAGACGCTAGGGTCGAAATGGCGTCTGGGTCCCCGGGGCAGGGACAAAGGCTGAATGTGATGCCCGCATCGTGGCAAGTCACAGGTCACCGTCACAGACATCGTAACAACCGTGCATCGACCGTCGAAGTGAGGGAGGGAAAGGGGTACCGCTCGAATCATCAGGACGAATATGAACGCTGTTTAGGAATCAATAAATCCTATATATATGCAAGAACGTTGAAAACATGGAGGTTGCAAGATGCCGTTAAATGTCGAATCCGACTACTTCATGAAGATGGATGTGACACCGTACCTCGGCGAATGGATTGCCATCCGCGGAAAAGAGGTCATAGCGCATGCCAGATCCTTTGGAGATGTCCATTCTTTGGTCTCTAAAATCACCGATCCTTCCTCCGTACTGTTTGTTCCGATTAGCGAATCGGATTCTCTGATTCTGTGATATCGTGTCGCTAGTGTACAAGTACCGTACCATCGACAAGAAGGGTTTCCCCATAAAGAGACCTATGATCGATGTTGAATTGATCAATGGAAAGAAACATTTTACCGTGAAAGCCCTGATCGACTCAGGGGCAGATACATGTGCCATCAGTTCCGATATGGCTACGGCCCTGGGCATGGATTTGAATGGTAAAAAGAGCATTTCATATGGTGTGGCGGGTTCCATAGAATCCATTTCGAAAGAATTATACATCAAGCTTAATGGAATTCACGAATCGTACAACTTCAGAGTACCGGTAAAAGTATTATTCGTAGATGAACAAGAATATGGTTCCTTTGTCCCTCTTTTGGGCAGACTAGGATTATTTGATGCGTTTAGAATAACATTCGAACAAAATAAATCAAGAATTATATTGAAACCCATACAACCAGATAATTTCACCCGTATGTGAGTCCAATTTGATTGGTGATCCACTTCACCTCCCACTCACGATTAATTACAGATATGTATAGAACTGGATGTTCTGAGATTGCCTATAACTGGCATGTAGTGTTTAAGCGGAATCACTCCAAATCTTTATTAGAGATGCACCCCATCAGAGTATCCCATGGAAATGGGTTTTGACAACGACCTCTACCTGAAGACCCAATCGGAGCACATCAGGGAACGCATAGCGAAGTTCGGAGGCAAGCTTTATCTCGAGTTCGGAGGCAAGCTCTTCGACGACTACCACGCATCCCGCGTACTCCCCGGATTCCACCCGGACAGCAAGATCAGGATGCTCATGGAGCTGGGCAACGAGGCCGAGGCCATCGTCGTCATAAACGCCAACGACATCGTCAAGAACAAGATCCGCAAGGACATCGGCGTCGGATACGATCTGGAGGTCCTAAGGCTGGTGGACTCCTTCCTCGACAGGGGGATACAGGTATGCGGCCTGGTCATCACCCAGTACACCGGACAGGCCGCCGCGGACAAGTTCAAGTCCATGGCCGAGTCCCTCGGACTCAAGGTCTACATGCACTATCCCATCGAGGGATACCCTACCAACATCCCCCTCATCGTCAGCGACGAAGGATATGGAAAGAACGAGTACGTCAAGACCACGAAACCGCTGGTGGTCGTCACCGCCCCCGGACCCGGCAGCGGGAAGATGGCCGTCTGCTTATCACAATTGTATCACGAACACAAGAGAGGGATATCCGCGGGATACGCCAAGTTCGAGACGTTCCCCATCTGGAACCTCCCCCTGAACCACCCCGTGAACATAGCGTACGAGGCCGCCACCATAGACCTCGCCGACGCAAACATGATCGACCCGTTCCACCTCGAGGCGTACGGGAAGACGGTGGTCAACTACAACAGGGACGTGGAGATCTTCCCGGTGCTCAACGCCATACTGGAGAACATATCTGGCACATCGATATACAAGTCACCGACGGACATGGGCGTGAACATGGCCGGCAACTGCATCAAGAACGACGATGCTGTGAGGAAAGCGGCCGAGAACGAGATCGGCAGACGCTACTTCGGCATACTCGTGGACAGGAGGGAGGGCAGATGCACCGACGACCTCGTGTTCAAGGCGGAGCTCTGCCTGAAGAAGGCGGGACTCCAGCCCGAATCCCGCGCGGTGGTCCGCAAGGTCCGCGAGATGATGAAGGAGACCAACCGTCAGGTCGTCGCCGCCGAGATGAGGGACGGCACCATAGTCACCGGGAGGGGATCGCCCCTCCTGTCCGCATCGTCCGCCATGATCATCAACGCGCTGAAGATGCTGGCCGGCGTGGACGATGACATACCGCTGATCTCCCCCGACGTCATCAGGTCGATGCAGAAGCTGAAGGTCGACAACCTCGGTTACAAGAACCCCCGTCTCCACATAGACGAGATGCTCGTCGCGCTGTCGATCGTCGCCAACACCGACCCCAACGCCGCGAAGGCCATAGCGAAGATCCCCGAGCTGAGGGGATGCGACGTCCACGCGTCGGACATAATGCCCGATGTCGACAGCAAGCTCTACAAGAAGCTGGGGATGTACCTGTCCTGCGAACCGGAGTACATCACCAAGTGCATGTTCCACGCGAACTGATCAGAAGAACCTGGACTCCACCATGGAGCACAGGGCGTGATACACCGGCAGGTGCAGCTCCTGGATCTTGAACGTCTCCTTCTCGGGGACGTTTATGCATATCTCGGAGAGGCTCATGCACCTGCCTCCCGACTCCCCGGTCAGTGCTATGGTCCTCATCCCCTTGGTCTTCGCCACCATAAGCGCGTAGCAGACGTTCTTGGAGTTGCCGGATGTGGATATACCGATGAACACGTCGTTGGGGTTGCCCAGTACGTTCACCAGCTGGGCGAAGGTCGCCAGACCGTTGCGGTCGTTGGAGAACGCCGTTCCCAGGGACTGGAGCGAAGGGAGCGGTATCGCGGGAAGCCCGGATTCCAATGTGCCGGCGAGGAACTCCCCTTCCTCTCCGAACTGCTCCTTCAGGGCCTTCTGCCGATCCTCCGGGATGTCGTGCCTGAACCTGAAGGACTTCATCAGCTCGCCGGTTATGTGTTCGCTGTCGGACGCACTTCCACCGTTCCCGGCCACCAGCACCTTCCCTCCCGACGCGTAGCATGCGCACAGCGCATCATAGGCCTCGGATACCTTCTTCTCGCAGGACTTCAGCTGAGGGTATCTCTGTATCAGTTCCGAGAGGATCTGTTCGGGTGTGAGTTTCTTGGCGTCCATTTTTTCATCCCGCTGCCTTTCACAGGCACGATGTCCGCTAATCGGTTTACTCTTATAAAGAATGTGCCAGCCACCAATAAAACGCCATCAAAGGACGTATGAAACAATAGTGTCTGGAAAGCGCATCATCCATCTAATCAATACTTGCTCCGATTCAATTACGACATGTCATCAAACTTAACTATTATAACAATTATAACATTATTATATTAATATAGTACCACCACATTATACTGAACGTGGACACAACAAGGCAATACGTAGGATGGATCTCCATTAAACCGCTTAACTTGGAATTGTGCCCGAACAATCCAAACGAGGTAGCCATACCAAAAATGCAACTGCTAAAACCATGACAGAAATCGAAGAATTATCACCAAAAGGGAGGCCCGTTCTCAACGACTCCTTGGTACAGAAACTGATTGAGATTCCCAAATACATTCCCAAAGATGTCAAAGAACCCTTCAGGCTGAGGGAAGATAACGGTCATCTGAGGTCATCCGTATCACTCATTTGCGACCAACCTGAATATAAATTCACACTGTCAACGAGAAAACTGATCAAGGATCCGATGGATTTCTCGGTGATTTTCATCTATATTGACGCCAACGGCAGAGAGTACATTCTGCGCAGATTCAACGGAGACCATGGAAGACACTATCACAAAAGCACGGGGACATACATTTCCGGCCCACACATCCACCGTATAACGGAAACAGCACAGAAGGAATTCCACAAGGATGAGACAGTGGCTTCGGAAACAGACAAATACAAAACGCTAGAGCAAGCGATTCCGTTCGCCATGATGGAACTTAATATAAATTACGAAGCTAGTAAAGGGACGGTAAGCCTATCCAAGTGGTGCTAAGATGAATGCCGAGGAGATCATAGACAGTCTGAAGAAATCCATCTGTTCGGGTCTGGAGGTCGAAACGCGCACCACAAACAGATTCATGATCCATACCGGATACACATACCCCGATGGTGACGAACTGCACATAATCCTGACCAAGAATGACGGAAAGTGGATCTTCACCGACGAGGGGCACACCATGATGTGGCTGTCTTACGCCAATTTCAATATGACCGATTCCAGAAAGAACACGCTGGACAGGACTCTGAACGTTAACGGAGTATCGCTATCTAACGGAGAGCTGTCCATCGCGATTGATTCGGACGCACCGGATTCTGTCGGACTTTCGTTGAAATCCCTTATCCAGACCGAGATACAGGCCGCAGACCTGCTGTATCTGGACAAAGATGTGGTGAAGGATACGTTCCTGGACGATCTGAAAACGATGTTTGTGAACTCCAACATATCCGATCGCTGTTCCTACAACCGCAAGATAATCGGAAAGGACAATATGGAGTACTATGCAGACGTCTTCATCGACAGTAAGACACCGATATTGGTTTTCGGGATACACTCCCCGATACAGTGCTCCAGAGCAACCGTTGCGATGCTATCCCTCAACAAGACCGGGATGGATTATGTATTCATGACCGTATTCGACAGCAATTCGCAGATATCCAGCGGAGACCGTGACAAGGCGATCAATGCCGCCGTCAAGACGGCTATCGGGATAAACGAGGCGGTCAAAGGCGCAGAGATGCTCTTGGGGCTGCAGTAACTGACGTCTAGGCCCTGCCGTGCCTAACGCCAGACAATCGCTTGAATCAATCGGATGATAAGTATTAATGGCGAACAGGAGGGGATTCGAACCCCCGGCCTGCAGCTTAGGAGGCTGCTGCCATATCCAGACTAGGCCACCTGTCCGTATTGGTGAGTAATGAGGTTTAGGATAAAAGGGTTTGTATTGAAGGGAGGGGTTTTCACTCCTCTTTCTTCTTCTCGGCGGGCTTGGCCCAGGTCTCGACGAACTCGATGGTGTCGATTCCGACGGACTCCCTCAGGTCGTTGACGATCCTGAACTTGGCCATCATCCAGTTCTGGCTGAACTTGGTGAGGTCGGAGACGTTGACGGTGACCTTGTCGTCGGTGAATGCGAAGGTGAATCCCTCTGCGCTGCCGAAGTCCATCTGGACGATCGCGTCCGCCTTGGCGGCGTTGTCCTTCATGACCTCCTCGACGGTGAAGGTGTACTTGAGGTCCTTTCCTGCGAGGAAGTTGTTGAAGTCGACCTTGACGCGTCCCGCACCGACGGTGACGACGGTTCCGGTCCTGTCGCCGAGCTTGACCTCGAGTCCGGGCTGGGGCATGATCTCCTGCTTGTAGAACTCCTTGATGGGGTAGGTCTCGATGAGCTTGGGGTCCTTCGCTCCGACCGCGTCCTCGCACTTGATCTCGATCTCGGTCTCCTTTCCGACCTCGGCGTTGGCCACTGCCTCGTCGAGGACCTTGAAGAACCTTCCGGATCCGATGATGTAGGGCATCGCTGCGTAGGAGTACTTCTCGTTGAAGATGCCTGCCTCCTTCGCAACGTCTGCGCTGGTTGTGTCGAAGACCTTGTCGTTCTCGACGATGCGTGCGGTGTAGTTGATACGGACGATCTCGCCCTTGTTGAGTGCTGCCATTATTTGTTCACCTGATAGTGTTATTGTCCCCCGCTATCAAGAGAACCTATAAATAAGGTTCGCCCGCGCGCCTTATATGGCTTCGGTCCTGGCCTTGGAGAGATCCCTCTCCGCCAGCGCGTCCTTCGGTATGATCACGCGTATCCTGCCGTACCCTCTGAACACGTCCGCCTCGGAACGGGACGGGTCGTACTCCATGAGAATGACATCGTCCCCCTCGCTCCCGAGTACATATCCGCATCCGTCCTCCCCGAACTTAATGACGTAGTCGGTGAAGAGGTCGTAATCGACATCCTCGTCGAAGCCCATGTTGCACTCCTCGTAGATGGTGTCCGGCTCCTTGTCGGTGTAGTAGACCCTGAGATCGGGAACGTCGGATTCCGCATCCGCGAAGAAGTACAGGTATCCCCTATCGGGAAGAAGGCCGGCGGTGTCCATCCCTTTCAGGTCGGCAAGATTGATCTGGCACATGAAGAAGAAGTCCTCCGGCCACGGTTCCTTCATCGCCCACTTCTCTGGTACCACCGGGTCGCCGAAGAACCTGGAACCCTCGTATTCGGCCTCGCCCCTGTCGCATACCGTGAATCCGATCATCCTACCAGCCTGTCCGCCTCTTCCCTGGCCTCGGGCATGCCGTTCTCGGACGCCATGAGGTAGAGCTTCCTCGCCTTCTTCAGGTCCTTCCCCACGTACTCGCCCTTCTCGTACATCTCCGCCAGCAGGAACATGGCCGTGGCCGAACCGGCCTCGACCGCCTCCTCGTACCATCTCACGGCCTCCGCTAGGTCCTTCTCCGTCCCCGTACCAGTCTGATACAGGTTCCCGAGATTGGTCATGGCGTAGGGGTTCCCCTGCGCCGCAGACAATGAGTACCACCTGAACGCCTCCGACGGGTCCGCTTCGACCCCGTCGCCGTCCATGTACGCCTGGGCCACGTTCAGCTGTCCGTAGTCGTCCCCGAGGTTGGCGGCCTTGAGATAGCATTCGAAGGACCTCTTGGCGTTGCGTTCGAAGTATGTCCCGGAATCGTACAGGTAACCCAATGCGCACAGCGCGCGTGCGTCGCCGTTGACCGCGGCCAGATCGTACCACTTGACCGCCTTCTCCATGTCGGCGTTCACCCCGAGCCCCATCTCGAACATCTCGCCGATGTCGCATTGGGCAGGGGCGTAGTTGCTCTCGGCGGAGCGGCAGAACCACTCCATCGCCTCCGTATAATCCACGGATTCCCCTTCCAGGCCGTACCTCCTTATCACGCCCATCATGTGCTGGGCCTCGGGATTCCCGCGCAGTGCGGCGGAACGGAACAGCGACACCGCCTTCCTCCCGTCCTTCTCGGTACCGGCGCCGTTGGCGTACAGGTCCCCGAGGGCGTACGTCGCATCGACGGAACCGGAGTCCGATGCCTTGGTGTAGCATTCGAACGCCTTCCTCATGTCCTGCTCCACGCCGTCGCCGTACTCGTACAGCGTGCCCAGGACGAACAGTCCCTCCGGGTCGCCCCTGTCGGCCGCGACCTTGATCAGTCTGGCCCCCTCCTGGAGATCCCGGTTCACACCGTTCCCGTCAAGGTACATGTTGCCCAGCCTGACGCAGGCCCTGCAGTCGCCGGCCTCCGTAAGCTTCCTCAGTATGCGCAGCCCTTCCGCGTGCTGCTGATCCGTCCCCTCGAGCAGGGAGACCGCGTCCTCGAACTCTCCCATGGTATCACTCCAATCCAGCATAGCGCATGAGCATCTTCCTCTCGGTCTTGGTGGCGAACCGCCACTCCCCCTCCGGGAGGTCGCCCAGCTGTATGTCCAATATGCGGACCCTCTTCAGCTCCCTGACCTCGTATCCGAAGTGCTGGCACATGCGTCTGATCTGACGGTTCAGGCCCTGCGTTATGATTATCCTGAACCTGTACTTGCCCAGCCTCTCCACGGTACATGGTTTGGTGACGGTGTCCAGTATCGGCACCCCTCTCGACAGGGCATCTAAGAACTTATCGTTCAGCGCCTGGTATGTGGTGACTATGTACTCCTTCTCGTGGTCGTACCTGGACCTCATTATCCCGTTGACCAGGTCCCCGCGGTTGGTCATTATCAGCAACCCCTGCGAATCCTTGTCCAGACGTCCCACGGGATAGATCCTGCGGTGGAAGTTGATGTACCTCACCACGTTGTCCTTCTCGCCCTCCGCCGTCGTGCATACGAGTCCGGCGGGCTTGTTGAACAGAATTATGACGGTTTTGCCGTCGTCCTGGATGTCCTTCCCGTTGACGCAGATCCTCTGGGAGGACGTGACCTTCTGTCCCATGACGGCGGTCTCGCCGTCCACGGTGACCTTCCCTCCCTCTATCAATGCATCGGCCTGACGCCTGGAGCATACCCCGCAGTCGGCGATGAACTTGTTGAGACGGACCGGTTCCTCATCCATGGTATCCGATGGGGACGTTCGCATTTAGTTATAACGCAGGCCCCAGCTCGGGATAGGTCAGCGTGCACTTCCCGTCCCTGACGGAGAATTCGGCGTACGCGCCGTTGACGAAGGTCATCCTCGGCGCCTTGTGCCCCACATCCGCATCGAACACGACGGGCACATCCAGATCCCCTATCGCGGAGAGCACCGCATCCTTGTAGTCGTCCCCCTCGTAGAACAGCGGCCTCCCGAACACGAAGCCGCGGACGTTCTCGAACCATCCGGAATCCCTCATGGAACGGAGTGCGGACACGGTATCGTCATGATCGGAGACGTAGGCCTCCATGTACCATACGATCCCGTCCTCGCGGTACCTCTCGGCGAAGTCGCGCATCCTGTCGCGTTCCGTACCGACCATCCCCTTCAGCTTGTCGAAGCATCCGCCGATGAGCCTTCCCGCGAAATCGGCATCCGGGGAATCCCATACGGTGTCGGCGACGCACTCGAACGGCTCGAGTCCGGTGACCCTGTCCACGAAGCCCTCCGCATGCTTATCGAAGGATGTCTGGCACTTCCGCTTCCCTTCGACGAATTCCAGATTCTCAGTGATGCTCCGGTGCCACGGTTCCATGCCGTAGTCGCCGTAGTTCCCGCAGTAGATGCTCATTACGTCGCAGTTGACCGTCGCCATGACGAGGATGTCGGTGTTGTCCGAATATCCCTGTATCCACTTCGGATCGTCCCTGAGGCCGGACATGTCCAGGTATTGGAAGATCTCGTTCAGGTAGTCCCCTCCGGACGCGGACACTATGTACCTGACGTCCCTGTCGGCGATCAGAGATTCCAGTTCCCTCGCCCTCTGCTCGGCGGGCGAGCTGCGCTCGTCCCCGATGTCGGTGAAGACGTTGGGGGTGAACACCGTGCCGTACCTCCTCTCGGCCAGCCTGTCGCGGGCGTGCATGAACCTGACCTTATCCAGAGGTTCGGATGCTCCCGCTGACGGCGCGGTGACGCCTATGGTGTCCCCCGCCCTGATGAATCCCGGCACTATCATGATGCCGGGATATCTGCGGGCGGGATTAAAAATACATCAACATCAGATGCAGACGTACGGGACGTCGGGCGAAAGCATGCGGACGTTCGCCGAGTACTCCGAATCCCTGATGTCCAGGCACCGGAACCCCTCCTGCGCGTCGGTACGGACCATCCCCGCCGCTCCGAACACCTCCCTGAATGAGAGGTCGGAGGCCTTCGACCTGATCCCGCACACTATGCGGCTGGCGAACCTGACTATCAAACTTGACCTCATATCGGCGATCTCCATGAAGCAGGCGGCGACGAACCTGTCCTGCCCCCTGCGACAGGACGGCATCCTGCTGGGAGGGAAGGACTCCAGCACGCATCCGAGGCCCAATTCGGAGAGTGCATCCACCAGCGCATCCTGGTATCCCTGCTCCCCGGGGGAGTGCGATTCCGATATCTGGCACATCCTGTTGCGCAGCGCTATGAACCTGTTTATGAAATCCCTGCGGACCTCTGCATCCTTCTCCATGCATCACCTATGCACGAGGGAGTATTACAATCTAACAAAATTATTAACGTTATGATTGTTATGAATGATAGACCGGTTCGCGCGCGCATATCTTTATTAGAGATGTCCCCGTTCGGATTCCAGGTATAACTATGGTTGACGAACAGGCAATCAAGGCGGCTCAGGAGAAATTCGGAGCCCTTCTCAGGAAACAGCTGGACAGGGTCGAGGTCCTCAAGAACGAGGGCGCACCCGTTGACTACTCCAAGCTCGACAAACTCATAATCGGAGTGTGCGGAGGGGACGGTATCGGCCCCTATATCTGCGCATCCGCACAGAGGGTCATGGAGTTCCTGCTCGCCGACAAGCTCAAGGCGGGCAAGGCGGAAATCAGGGTCATCGACGGCCTCACCATCGAGAGGCGCGTCGAGGTCATGAAGGCCATCCCCGACGACACCCTCGCCGAGCTCAAGGCCTGCCACGTGATCCTCAAGGGCCCGACCACCACCCCCAAGAAGGGCGACCCGTGGCCCAACATCGAGAGCGCCAACGTCGCGATGAGGAAGGAGCTCGACCTCTTCGCCAACGTCAGGCCGGTCAGCGTCCCCGAGCTGGGAATAGACTGGACATTCTTCAGGGAGAACACCGAGGGAAGCTACGCCCTCGGAAGCGACGGTATCAACGTGACCGACGACCTCGCCATGGACTTCTGCGTGGCCACCTCCCAGGGTACCGACAGGATCCTCCGCGCCGGATTCGACTTCGCCAAGAAGACCGGCAAGAACTACGTCTCCGTCATCACCAAGGGCAACATCATCAAGACCACCGACGGTAAGTTCCTCAGCATGGCCGAGGAAATTGCAAAGGAGTACCCCGAGGTCAAGTGGGACGACTGGTTCATCGACATCACCACCGCCAAGCTCATCGACCCCGCAAGGAGGTCCGCGTTCAAAGTGTTCGTGCTCCCCAACCTCTACGGAGACATCATCACCGACGAGGCCGCCCAGATCCAGGGAGGGGTGGGCACCGCGGGATCCGCCAACATCGGTACCAAGTACGCCATGTTCGAGGCCATCCACGGATCCGCTCCCAGGATGGTCACCGAGGGAAGGGCGCAGTACGCCGACCCCTGCAGCATGATCAAGGCCGTCGCCATGATGATGGATCACATCGGAGAGGCCGAGAAGGCCAAGAAGCTCAACATGGCCCTGGACATCTGCTGCCAGTTCGAGAAGAAGCTCGTCATGACCGGAAGGGACACCGGAGCCACCGGCAACGAGTTCGCGGACTACATCATGGAGACCATGCAGAGGCCCGACATCGAGAAGGTCTGGCAGGGCTACATCGACGCAGCGATCGCCGCAGCCAAGAACTGAGTGGCATGCTGCTTAGAGCTGAGGCCCTCACCAAGGCCTTCGGTCCCGTCAAGGTGCTGATCAGAGCCGACCTCCAGATAAACGAGGGGGACAGCATCGGCCTGATCGGCGTCAACGGGGCCGGCAAAACCACATTCTTCCGCATACTCCTCGGAGAGGAGAAGGCGGACACCGGTGAGCTCACCGTCAACACCACCCGCATAGGATATCTGCCGCAGTTCGCAGAATCCATAGAAGGATGCACGGTGAGGGACATCCTCGGTCGCCCCTACGGGCACATCGAGAACATCAAGAGGAGGATGAGGGAGCTCGACGCCGTCATGGCGTCGGGCGGGGATGACGTGGATTGGAACAACGTCGCCACCGAATACGCGAGACTCGAGGCGGAACTCGCCAAGAGCAACGTCAACGACGAGAAGACCCAGATCGACGCTTTGGAGGCCGTCGGACTGTCCGCGGACTTCATGGAGAGGTACATGGACACCCTCTCCGGAGGGGAGCGCACCAAGGTCATGCTCTCCAGGGTCGTCGTCCAGGCCGAGGACTGCGACCTGCTGTTCCTCGACGAACCCACCAACCATCTGGACATCGAGACCGTGGAATGGCTGGAGGACTTCCTCCTGAAGACCAAGGTCTCGTGCGTGGTGATCAGCCACGACAGGTACTTCCTGGACAAGATGGCCACCAGGACCGTGGAGATATCCAACGGCAAGACCAGGGAGTACAAGGGCAACTATTCAGCCTTCATAATGAAGAAGATGCTGGACCTCGACCGCATGCAGAAGGAGTATGCGAAGTACGTCAACCAGAAGAAGAAGCAGCAGGAGATAGCCGCCCAGATGCACAAGGACATGTGGTTCGCGTCCGTGCACAAGACCCGTCAGAAGATGATCGACAAGATGGACGTCAAGGAGGCCCCGGAGAAGAGCAGGGAGATTACCGTCAGGATCCAGGCGGCTCCGAAATCGGGGAAGAACGTCATCATAGCGAAAAGTCTCACCATAAGGCAGGGCGGGAAGGTCATACTCAGCGGGGTGAACCTCGACATACACAAGGGCGACAAGTTGGGCATATTCGGCGCCAACGGGCAGGGGAAGACCACGCTCGTGAAGGCATTGTTGGAGGAGATCCCCTGCGACGGCGAGCTCTGGGTGGCGCCCGGGGCCAAGGTGGGATATTTCTCACAGAACCACGAGAACCTGAACCTTGAACTTACAGCCGAGGAGCAGATCCTCCAGGTCATAGGGAAGGATCGCAGGGCGGACGCCAGGAAACTGTTGGCGAGGATGCTTCTGTTCAACGAGGAGGTGGACAAACCCATGAAGTACCTCTCCGGAGGGGAGAGGGTCAGGGTATCCATCACGCTACTGCTGCTGCAGGAGACCAATCTCCTTGTGCTGGACGAGCCCACCAACTACCTCGACATACCCGCGAGGCACGCGGTGGAGGAGGCTCTCAACGAATACAACGGCACGATCATAGCCGTCACCCACGACAGGTACTTCCTGGACACCGTGTGCACCAAGGTGTGCGAGGTGAAGGACGGCAAGGTGAAGGTCACCAACGGCACCTACTCCGCCGCCAAGGGGAGGCCGAACACCACCGAGATAGTCATGGACGCCGACGAGTACAAGGTGCTGTCGTCGTTCACCAACTGGGCCACCGGCAGGAAGTACGTCAAGGGGGACACCGTCCTTGTCGCACCGGCGGAGATGAAGAACTACGAATGGGCGATATCGCAGGGCAAGATGAAGAAGACCGGCGGCAGGCAGAGGAAGAAGGTCGCGGTCTCCAACGAGAAGCCCGACGAATGACCCAGACATCAAAAAACGATTGTATTTTCCGATCCCTTGCGATGGAAAATCCCATATATCTCCCAGTTATCGAAGTGGCATGAGGCTGGGGAAGACTCCGTTGATACTGCTCATCCTGATCATGAGCATGTTCGGTCCGCTGTCCACGGACATGTACCTCTCCGGTCTCCCCCAGATGGTGGAGGACTTCGGCACCACTGAGGCCACCATGAACATGTCGCTGTACATGTTCATGCTGGTGCTGGCATTCAGCATACTCTTCCTGGGGCCGATAAGCGACAAGTACGGCAGGCGCAGGATCCTGCTGATTACCATGACGATCTACGTCGCATCCAACCTGGCGTGCGTGTTCGTCACCGACATATGGTTGTTCATAGCGCTGAGGATGGTTCAGGCCTTCGGCGGAGGCGGCGCCATGGTCAGCTCGTTCGCGCTGATCAAGGACTTCTTCACCGGCCGCGAGAGGGCCAGAGTACTGTCCATCGTCGCGGTGATAGGCATCCTAGGGCCGATAATGTCGCCCGTGATAGGCACACTGCTGATCAACCTGTACGGTTGGCATTCCACGTTCATCGCCCCTGCCGCGGTGGGGGCGGTGTGCATGGCCATGGGCGCCCTCCTCCCCGGCGACATACCGACGGAGAGGCTGGAGGGAAGCATCGCCAACACGGTGATGAGGGTCGTGGTAATCCTCAAGGACAAAGGGTTCACCATGTTCATGATGATGATCACCATCTTCACGGCTTCCCAGCTGGCCTACATATCGGTGTCGTCGTACATCTATCAGCAGAAGTTCGGCCTCAGCACCACTGAGTACAGCCTAGCCCTGGGCGCGGCGTGCATACTGGCACTTATAGTCTCCAGGGCGATCTCCCACCTTCATCTGAGCAACCTGAGGACGGTGGCGGCGGTGTTCCTCCTCGGGATACTGAGCCTCGTGATGATGACCTTCGCCGCTGAGCACTCGTGGTATCTCTTCCTCCTGTCCATCGTGCCCTGCTGCTCCAACACCATAACCGCCCGTTCCTTCGGATTCGCCATACTCATGAACCACCACGACGGGGACAACGGTTCGGTGTCGTCGGTGCTCAACTTCAACACATTCATCCTCGCGTTCTTCGGGATGGTGATTGCATCGTCGTTCCCCAGCGACATATTCATCTACGGCATATCGGCGGTGCTGCTGATCTGCTGCATAGTGTTCACCGTCATGTGGGCGATGCTGAAGCATCTGGACTATCCGGTGAGGAATCTGAAGGAACAGTGATCCTCAATTGGGATATTGGTATAATCATTGGTATAATGCATTCCAACCATTATACCAATCGAATGCCCAAGTATACTGATGGGCGCCTACAATATACCAATCGAACCTCACATTGGCGGAGGGCTGGACATGTGGTTTACACATCGTTAGAGTCTAAAATACAATAATATAGTTCATAGCAAATACAGAGAATACTGCACCAAGGGGGAATCAGGAGGTCCGTACGTTACTTCACCACGATGCTATGCGGCGGCCAGTCCATGATGCTGACGCCCTCGGTGAAACCGGTATTCGCGATGGATGACGCCAAGAGGATACTGGGCGAAGCGGTCCTGCGCTCGTCCGACGACATGATAGAGTTCACGTACAACGACGTCAAGGTCACGCTGTACACCAACGGCAGCCTGATGTTCTATCATTTCACCGACCTCGATCTGGCGACACGGTACTGCGACGAGATCCGCACAAGGATATCCCCCGAATGAAGGTGACCATATGAGAACGGAAGAACAGTTTGGAGAAGGTTTCGATTGCGGTTTCGATTGCTCGATGCAGGTCCTTGCGGACCTCGCTCCCGAGATAGGACTCACCGAGGAGCAGGGTCTGAAGCTGGCCTCCTGCCTCGGAGTCGGAGCGGGGCAGGGATCGATGTGCGGGGCGGTGGCCGGCGCGCTGATCGCCATAGGATACAGATACGGCAACTCGGAACCCAACGACATGGCTACTAAGGGAATCTGCATGGCCAAGAGGGCGGAGTTCTACCAGAGGTTCCAGAACGAGTTCGGCGGCATAAACTGTCCCGCGATCATGGGTTACGATATAAGGAAACCCGAAGAGGCCAAGATCGCCAGGGAGAAGGGACTGTTCAAGACCCTCTGCCCCAGGGCATGCAGGTTCGCGGTGATCACCGCGACGGACATCCTGAAGGGATGATCATTCTTCTCGCGAGAGGGAGTTGTGCACGACCTCCCTCACGCCCTGGAACGCGGTGTTGTCGAACCTCGTGTCCCAGTTCTTGAGCGTGAGCGTCAGCGATACGCAGTTCTCGAAGGCTGCGGGACCGATGAACTCCGTGCACTCTGGCACAACCGCATCCTCCAATGCGCTGCACTCGTAGAAGGCATGGTTGCCGATCCTCCTGACGGTGTCCGGGATATGCACGGACACGAGTTTCTTGCACAGTGCGAAGGCATCGTTGGGTATGACCTCCAGCCCTTCGGGGAGGACGACCTCCTCGAGCAGCTTGCATTTGTAGAACGCGAACGGATCGATGGTACCGACCGCTGCGGGGATGTCTATCGACTCCAATGATACGCAACCGTGGAACGCACCCGTGCCTATGCGGGTGACCGTGGACGGGATCTCGACCCCCTCCAGTGACCTGCATCCGTAGAAGGCGTTGTTCCCGATGGACGTTATGCCCTCCTCTATGCGGGCGAACCTTACGGTGACATCCCTCCACGGACTCCTGTCTTTCAGGAACCTTCCGAAATCCGGCATCGGGCCGTTGCCGCGGATCACCACTACGCCCGTGTCCTCGTCGAATACCCATTCCATACCCTCACCGAGTATACATCGATGAAGGGAATTAAAACAATTTTTTATGGAAAACCCATCCAACATGAACGGCCTTCCGGCCATCGGATAGGAAAATCACAGAAAATATCAAATGAAGAGCGGGCAGGAGGACCCGCTCTTTCCATACGCAACCTGTTTGACTGCTAGACCACACCCCAGCGACGTCGAAGGAACTTTAGTGAGCGACGGACTGAATACCTCGGAAACCCTCGGCACTTACATCCCGCTCCTATCAAACCCGTCATTTACGGGCGTTCCATGGGTGCCTCTTTTTCAAGAATGCTTCGAGCTTAGATGCTTTCAGCTCTTATCATCTACCGCGTGGCTGCTCAGCAATGCCCGGCCGGACAACTGATCAACTAGAGGCGACGGACCCCT
>JAEEGK010010490.1_pt1 | contig 21360 bp, 21 predicted proteins | sample 8958771 | NCBI WGS metagenome assembly JAEEGK01 (sample SAMN16246547, study PRJNA631951) | gut metagenome | biome: gut microbiome; feature: rumen; material: SC-attached | host: Bos | place: Iran: Karaj | collected 2018-10 | reverse complement strand
AAGACGACCTTGTTCTCCATGCCGAGCTCCTTCACCAGGGATTCGAGGCTGGGCCTGCTGGGGCCGTCGCCGACGATCAGAAAGGTCGCGTCGACGTCCTTCATGGCTCTGATCACAAGGTCGATGTTCTTCTCGAAGGACAGTCTCCCTACCGATGCCACGACCTTCCCTTCCAGCCCATGCTCCTTGCGGAAAGCAGTGCCATCGGCTCCGGGGTGGAAGCGCTGGACGTCCGTGCCGGTGGGTATTATCTCGACCCTCTTTGGCTTCGTAAGGGACTTCAGCTCTTCCCCTATGCTAGGGCTGGGGACGATTATCGCGTCCATCTTCCTGACTATCCAGCGGATGTACTTCCAGACGATCTTCTCGACGAAACCCTCGTCAAGGTTGACCGGGCTGTAGAACTTCAGGACGTCCCCCACCATGGTGTGGAAGGTCATCACTACGGGAACGTTGAGCTGGTTGCTGTAGACGTGCCCTCTCAGGGCCATCACGGCCACACCATGGATGTGGATGATGTCTATCTTCAGCTTCTCCAGTTTGCGAAGGGCTTTGGAGGGCATTATCGGGATGAAATATCCTGCGTAGGACCTGAATTTGATGGAGCCGATGTAGATCACTCCATCTATGCGGTCCTTCTCGCCCGGATCAGGAGCCACGATAAACACCTCGTGCCCCTTCTCCTCCAGAGCCTTCTTCGTTATGGTGACCGATGTCACTACTCCGTCCTTGGTCGGGTAGTAGCTGTCGGTGACCATAGCTATACGCATGTGTGCTCCATACCGCTTGTCGATATAATTCTTGTTCGGACAGTTCCGCTTTCTGTCGAACAATCCGGCTGTTTTTTCGACACGGTTATAATGTCGGCTACAATCCAAAATGTATGGCGTCCAGACGTCCCCTGGTTCTCGCTTCCGCTGCGCTTTCCGTAGCGTTAGCGGTCATCTCCTGTGCGAGAGGGGATTACTTCTGGATAGCCGTGTCGGGGTTCGCGCTGTTCTCCCTGGCTTTTTCCTCGATAACGGATTCGGACAAGGCGGCCTGCGGAGCCATCGTGGCATGGACGATCGTCCCTTCTGTTCTTCAGCTGGCGTTCATCGCGGCGAACTTGTCCATGGATTCCCTTTCGGACGGCTCGATAGCCTTCAACGACGTCCCTGTGTTCGTCTACATGTCGTCGTTCTCCATGGCCCTCCAGGGATTCGTCTCGGGGTTCTCCGTTCTGGCGGTGGCCGACGCTTCCGGCATGATCGCGATAAGCAGGATCTGGATGCTGGTCTTCGCCATGATGATGAGCCTGGGGGTGTCCGTCTTCTGCATGTTCTACGCTTACGGATGGCTGTACTTCAACGGATATCCCTTGACAGAGCCCTACTTCGCCGAGCTTCCGGAAGGGAAGTTCATGAACGGCCTGGTCATGGCGTCTCCGATCGTCACGGTCATCTCGACGCTGTTCTTCGTGGTGCTCGGAAGGGTGCTGGTCATGGGCAGGACGAAGGAGTCCCTGACGGAGGATGCGGCATGAAGCGCCTGACCTACGACGAGCTCGCCTGCGTGTTCGCATGCATCCTCCTTCTGGTGCTCAGCTTCCACTCCCGCTCGCTGGGATTTGTCAGAGGATACGAGTTCAACACCACGATGGTATGTGTCGTCATCTGCTTGGTGCCGATGATCCTCAAGCGCTGCGGAGCCTTCACCCTGCCCGGCCCGTTCACCATCCTGATACTGCTGGCGGTCTGCCTCCACTCTCTCGGCGTCCTGTACTTCTCCTACGACCAGTTCGTCCATTACGACACCCTGACGCATTCGCTGTCTTCGATAGTGGTCACCATCTGCGTGTTCCTGGTGCTCATGTGCTACCACGTCCTGAACGACAGGGTGCGCTTCGCAGGCGCTTCTCTGGCCATATTCGTGGCCCTCCTGATGCTCGGATTCAGCGTCTACTGGGAGTTCCTGGAGAACGTCGTCGACGTCTTCACCGGGACGAGGATGCAGTACAGCCCGTTCGACACCGTCCGCGACGTCATCTGCAACACGGTGGCCTCGTTCGTCACGTCCATGATCCTGCAGCTCTACATGAACCGCCGCACTCCAGAATCGATGGTGGAGTAGCTGGACCTTCATCCGAAGCTGGTCAGGTTCATCGCCAACCGCAAGTACCGACGCGTTTCTTCGGCCTCGGCCTGCGGGATTGTTATCTACCGCTATTCCGTTCTTAGTCCTGCAACCCGTAATCTCGGGAGGGATTCCTATCGGCACACGCAATCTGTTCTTGATATCGGCGATCCTCGTCCTGTCGGCGGCCTTCCTGGTCGTGATCCCGGCGACAGCAAGGATGAAGGCTCTGGCGAAGACGAGAAGAAGGGCAGTGTCCTCATATGGATCATCCCGATCGCTGTGGCCATGATCATCATCGGCGCAGTCGTCGCTGTGAAGTTCCGCAGGTGATTTTTCAGTCCCGGGAAGACCGTCGAACAAGTGGCGGTCACCGGGACGCACGGAACCTTCAGAGGCCAATCGGACACTGTTAAATAGTACGAATAGATAGAGCGGTCGCTCTTTAAGAGCCGATGAATGATGACGGCGCGTTAAGCGTTGGAACGAGGTAATTAAAATGTCTGTATTCGTTAAGTTTGAGACCCCCAAGGAGCTTTCTGACAAAGCGTACTCTCTCGCTGAGGCTGCAAAGGACAGCGGCAAAGTCAAGAAGGGAACCAACGAGGTCACTAAGGTCGTCGAGCGCGGAGCCGCAGCCATGGTCATCATGGCTGTCGACGTCGAGCCCCCGGAAATTCTCGCCCACGTCCCTGCACTCTGCGAGGAGAGGAACGTCCCCTACGTCTACGTCCCCAGCAAGGCCGAGCTCGGAAAGGCCATCGGACTGAACAAGCCCGCCGCTTCCGTCGCTATCATGGACGTCGGAAAGGGAAAGGCCCTCTGCGAAGAGATCGCCCAGGCAGTGAAAGCCCTCAAGAACTGAGGTGAGCTGAATGGTCGACACTGACAGCATCCCTTCCGAGGTCGTTGAGATCATCGGCAGGACCGGAATGACCGGAGAGGCGACACAGGTCAAGGTCCGTGTCCTCGACGGCCGCGACAAAGGAAGGATCATCACCAGGAACATCATGGGCCCCGTCAGGATGGGAGACATCCTCATGCTCAGAGAGACCTCCAGAGAGGCCAGAAAGCTCGGAATGAGGTGATTCTGATGGTAGATTATTCCAAAGTCTGTTCGTTCTGCGGAGCTCCTATCGAGCCCGGAACCGGCAAGATGTTCGTGAAGAAGGACGGAACCGTCCTCCTCTTCGACAAGAACAAGTGCTACAAGAACATGATCGAGCTCAAGAGAGTCGCAAGGACCACCGCGTGGACCCAGAAGGCAGCCGAGGAGAAGGCAGCCAGGCTCAGAGCAGCCGAGAAGAAGGAGTGAATCCCATGGCAATGGAGCAGACCTACCTGATGGTCAAGCCCGATGGAGTCCAGCGCGGACTCTGCGGCGAGATTCTCTCCCGCTTCGAGAAGAAAGGACTCAAGATCGTCGCAGTCAAGCTCATGGTCATCTCCAAGGAGACCGCCGAGAAGCACTACGGCGAGCACAAGGGCAAGCCCTTCTTCCCCTCCCTGATCAACTACATCACCTCCGGACCCGTCTTCGCGATGGTCCTCGAGGGAGAGGATGCGGTCGCAGTCTGCAGGAACATGATGGGAAAGACCAAGCCCAGCGAGTCCGCTCCCGGAACCATCCGCGGCGACTTCGCCATGGTCACCGGCTGCAACATCATCCACGGGTCCGACTCTACCGAGTCCGCCAAGAGGGAGATCTCCATCTTCTTCAAGCCCGAGGAGCTTGTCACCTACGACAGGACCCTCGACAAGTGGATCTACGAGTGAAGCTCCCGATCAAAACGCCGCCATGCCTTCTTCGGAGGGCGTGGCGGTTCTCTTTCCTTTCCCCTTTTTACTTTTCGGCTGCGATGCTCTGAAATTGACGCAACCTGAAAAATACGATTCTTACATATGGTTTGTATGGAAATGTGTTCTCTTGCATAGATTGAGGAGTTCACGCTTCTGTGACGGGACGCATCATCTTCCATATGACTTTTCAACGTTCCGTCATTCTCGGGCGTGTGGCTGGATGGATGCAGACCGAAAAATACTATCAACCATAATTACATATACGATGTTATCCAGGTGAGTTCTATGGCTATTAGGCAACCCGTCGTCAGCGTTCTCGGCCATGTCGACCACGGCAAGACCAAACTTCTAGACCGTATCAGAGGGACTTCCGTCCAAGCGAGGGAGGCTGGGGCGATCACCCAGCACATCGGCGCGACCGAAGTTCCGATAGACCACATCTACAAGGTCTGCAAGCCGCTGATCGGCAACAAGAAGTTCGGAGTGCCCGGATTGCTCTTCATAGACACCCCAGGACATCATTCTTTCATCACGCTCCGTGCGAGAGGCGGCTCCCTGGCCGATCTGGCCGTTCTCGTCATCGACATCAAGGAAGGCATAATGCCCCAGACCATAGAGTCGATCAACATCCTGAAGCAGTACAAGACGCCTTTTGTCATAGCCCTGAACAAGGTCGACACCATCCAGGGATGGCAGAGCGTGGACGGAAGGCCGTTCGTCCTCGCCGAGAAGTCCCAGCAGGATCACACCCTGGAAGCGTTCAACGATAAGCTGTACACCGTGATAGCCCAGCTAGCCGAGAACGGGATATCCGCTGACAGATACGACAGGATCGACGACTTCACCAAGGCTGTAGCCCTCGTCCCTATAAGCGCCAAGGAGGGCGAGGGAATACCCGACCTGCTCCTGGTCCTCATCGGACTGGCCCAGCGCTTCCTGGAGAGCCAGCTGGAGAAGGGGGAGGGACCCGGAAAGGGGACCATCCTGGAGATCAAGGAGGAGCGCGGTCTGGGGAAGACTCTGGACATGATCCTCTACTCCGGAACCCTCAAGAAAGGGGACACGGTCGCCATCGGAACCCGCGGAGAGCCTCTCGTGACCAAGATAAGGGCCATCCTGAAGCCCAAGCCCCTGGACGAGATACGCGATCCTCGCGACAGGTTCGATTCCATGAAGGAGCTCCATGCCGCCGCAGGGGTGAAGATCTCCTGCCAGAGCTGCGACGGAGTCATCGCAGGAGCGCCACTGGTCGTGGTGAAGAACGCCAACGACCCCGCTGTCAACGCGATCAAAGAGGAGCTCAGCATAAAGATCGAGACCCAGGAGAAGGGAATCACGATCAAGGCGGATGCTGTAGGCTCCCTGGAGGCCCTCGCTTTCGAGGCCAAGGCCAACGGAATACCCATCAGGAAGTACGGAGTCGGAGAGATCACCCGCAGAGACATAGTCGAGACCGCCTACGGTGACAAGAAGAACAGCGTCATACTGGGATTCAACGTCGTCATGTCGAAGGATGCGGAGGCCGAGCTGGCCAACCACGAGAACATGAAGGTCATGACCAGCCAGATCATCTATCAGCTGGTGGACGACTACATGGAGTGGGTGGACGACAGCAAGAAGAGGACCGAGACCGACAAGAGGTCCGAGTTCTCCTTCCCTGCGAAGTTCAAGGTCTTGCCCAATTGCACCTTCCGCGCCAGCAAGCCTGCAATCGTGGGAGTGAGGGTCCTTGCAGGAAGGATAAGGCCCGGAGAGAAGCTCATCGGGACCGATGGACGCGAGATCGGAAGGATCAAGAGCATCCACACCGGCGAGGACGCCCTCAAGGAGGCCAACCAGGGCGAGGAGATCGCTGTGGCTATAGAGGGAGCAACCGTCGGGAGGCAGATCAACGAGGAGGACATCGTCTACATCGATCTGATCGAATCCGCCTACAAGCAGTTCCCCGACATCGACCTCAACGACGACGAGAAGATGGCTCTGGAAGAGACCGTGGCCATCAAGAGGAAGGAAGAGCCGTTCTGGGGAATGTGAACGCCAGGTCCGGCATGCCCGGGCCCATGGCATCTTTTTTAGTCGACATCATTCAGAAACCGCAGGATGCTGAGATCCTGTTCGGCGGCTATCCGGCATTCATGTCCTCGATCCATCAAGCGCACAGCGGTGCGAATCCGTCCGAGCGCATCGATGCCGGTGAAGTCCACGGTCTCTTGCCTCTCCTGGTTCGTTTCGATCCAAACGAGGCAAGAGACCGATTTAAACGAAATCGTTTCAGGATCGGGAACAGCCGGTCATGTCGTCTTCCAAGAGGTCCGACAGGGGCAGGTTGTCCAGGTAGCCGTCTATCATGAGGTCCAGCTTCTCCCATACCTTCCTGGTCTTGCAGATGCTGGAACGGGGACATTCGAACCCCCCTTCCAGGCAGGCTACGGGGACCATGCTCCCTTCGGAAGCTTTCAGGACCTCCCCTACGGTGTACTCGCCGATGTTCTTGGAGAGCATGTACCCTCCGCCCTTCCCCTGTATGGCTGAGACCAGGCCGGCCTTGACGAGGTTCGGCATGATCGCCTCCATGTACTTCAAGGAGATGTTCTGCCTCTCGGCTATCTCCTTGAGAGGGATGTAGCTTCCGGCGCTGTTCTCGGCGAGGTCCAGCATCATGCGGAGGGCGTACCTCCCTTTGGTGGAGACCAGATAGCCCATGTCACTCCCCGAACATCGGTGTGGATAGGTATCTCTCGCCTGTGTCGGGCATGATCGCCACGATGTTCTTCCCGGCGTACGCAGGGTCTTTGGCGAGCTCTATGGCAGCGGACAGCGCCGCTCCGGATGAGATTCCCACCAGGATGCCTTCCTTGCGTCCTATTAGCCTTCCTCCGTTGTAGGCGTCGTCATCGGAGACCTTGATTATCCTGTCATAGACTTCTCTGTCGAGGACGTCCGGGACGAAGTTGGCTCCGATCCCCTGGATTCCATGGGGTCCTGCCTTCCCTTCGGAGAGCAGAGGGGACCTTGCGGGCTCGACAGCCACGACCTCGGTCTTGGGGTTCTTGCTCTTGAGGAACTTCCCGATACCTGAGATGGTACCTCCGGTTCCGACTCCTGCGACGAGGACGTCCACCTTTCCGTCGAGGTCCTTGTATATTTCGGGACCAGTTGTCTCGAAGTGGATGCGGGGGTTGGAGGGGTTCACGAACTGTCCCGGGATGACGGAGCCGGGGATCTCCTTGAGAAGCTCCTCGGCCTTGTTCACGGCTCCTTTCATGCCTTCCGAACCTTTGGTGAGCACGAGCTCCGCTCCGTAGGCTTTCATGAGCTTGCGGCGTTCCACGGACATGGTCTCGGGCATGACTATGATGGTCCTGTATCCCCTTGCGGCGGCTACGGAAGACAATCCGATTCCGGTGTTCCCGGACGTAGGCTCGATGATGACGGAGCCCTTACCGATCTTCCCGCTGGCTTCCATGTCGTCGAGCATGGCTTTGGCTATTCTGTCCTTGACGGAGCCGGCGGGGTTGAAGAACTCCACTTTGGCGAATATCCTCGCCTTCAGCCCGAGCTCCCTCTCGATGTTCCTGAGCTCCACCAGGGGGGTGTTTCCGATCGTCTCGTCTATCGATTTGTACAGCGTCATTTTGATCACTCCTTGATTGCTTCGAATCCTTGTTCCAGGTCCGCTATGATGTCGTCTATATGCTCTATTCCGATTGAAAGACGGATGGTGTTCGGTTTGATCCCGCTCGCCAGGAGGCCTTCCTCGTCCAGCTGGGAATGGGTGGTGGACGCGGGATGGATCACCAGCGATTTCACGTCGGCGACGTTGGCCAGCAGGGAGAACAGCTTCAGGGATTCGGTGAACTTCTTGGCCGCTTCCGCTCCTCCCTTGATCTCGAACGTGAATATGGAGCCCGCTCCGTTGGGGAAGTACCTGTCGTAGAGCTCCTTCTTCTTCCCGGTCTCCAGGGAGGGGTGGTTGACCTTCTCCACCTGGGGGTGGTTCTTCAGGAACTCCACGACCTTGAGGGCGTTCTCCGTGTGCCTTTCCGTGCGCAGGGACAGCGTCTCCAGCCCAAGGAGCAGCAGGAACGAGTTGAACGGCGAGATGGCCGCCCCCTGGTCTCTCATGAGGGTGGTGCGTATCTTGGTGACGAACGCGGCCTTGCCGACGGCCTCGGTGAACACTATCCCGTGGTAGGAGGGGTTGGGCTTCGAGAGGGTGGGGAACTTGTCGTTCTGCGCCCAGTCGAAGTTTCCGCTGTCCACGATCACGCCTCCCATGGCGACTCCATGGCCTCCTATGAACTTGGTAGCCGAGTGCACCACGATGTCCGCCCCGTGCTCTATGGGCTTGAACACGGACGGAGGGCTGAACGTGCTGTCCACGATCAGAGGGATGCCGTGGTCATGCGCCACCTTGGATATCGCATCGATATCGGCAACATCGGAGTTGGGGTTGCCCAAGCACTCGGTGTACAGGAGCTTGGTGTTGCTCTTGATGGCCTTGGCGAAGTTCTGCGGGTCTGAAGGGTCCACGAAAGTCGTCTCTATGCCCTGCTCGCGAAGGGTGTTGGCGAGGAGGTTGGTCGTTCCTCCGTACAGGTTGGTGGACGATACGATGTGGTCTCCTGCCAGAGCTATGTTCTGTATGGCATAGGTGATAGCCGCTGACCCCGAAGCCGTCGCTAGAGCCGCCACTCCGCCTTCCAGGGCGGTCATCCTCTGTTCGAAGACGTCGCTGGTCGGATTCATGAGCCTCGTGTAGATGTTGCCGGGCTCTGTGAGAGCGAAACGACCCGCTGCTTGAGCAGAATCTTTGAATACATACGAGGTCGTCATGTATATCGGCACTGCGCGGGCATCTGTAGCAGGATCCGCATTCTCCTGTCCAGCATGAACCTGGAGCGTTTCCAATTTGAATTTAGACGTATCGGACGTGAAATTCACCTGTTGTGCCATCGAGAGTACGATATTTATAATTACCTATTGTTTTGGTAGGTAATAGATTTATACCGCTCAACGCATGTCCGTTCGAGGAAAAGAATGCCGATAAACATACCGGACGGACTCCCAGCGATGAAGGTTCTCGAGGACGAGAACATATTCGTCATGAGCGAGACAAGGGCTCAGACGCAGGACATCAGGCCTCTGAAGATAGCTATTCTCAATCTTATGCCCACGAAAGTGGAGACGGAGATACAGCTCATGAGGCTTCTGAGCAACACGCCCCTTCAGATAGACGTCACGCTGGTGATCCCGGCGACTCACGAGTCCAAGAACACCTCTCGCGATTATCTTTCCAGATTCTACAAGAGGTTCTCCGATATCGAGAACGAGAACTTCGACGGCATGATCATAACAGGCGCGCCCCTGGAGGACAAGGACTTCTCGCAGGTGGACTATTGGGACGAGATGTGCAGGATAATGGACTGGACCAAGACCCATGCTACCACGACGATGTACATCTGCTGGGCGTCCTTGGCTGGGCTCTATTATCTATATGGGATAGACAAGCACCTCTTCCCAGGAAAGAAGAGCGGGATATTCGAGTACCGCAACATGATGTCCAGCGACCCTCTGATGAGGGGGGTGGACGAGATCTTCAGGATGCCGCAGTCCAGGTACGCTACCGTCTATCCGGAGGATGTCGCCGGATGTCCCCATCTGCATGTGGCTGCGAAAGCGGAGAACGGAGACATGGGCATCATCGTATCCGATGCCGGCGAGATCTTCATCACCGGTCATATGGAGTACGACGTCAACACCTTGGCTTACGAGTTCCAGAGGGATACGGAGCGCGGAATGAATCCAAAGGTCCCTGTCAATTATTTTCCCGACGACGATCCCCGTTACGATCCGATCCTGAGCTGGAGGAGCTATTCGATGCTGGTGTTCACCAACTGGCTGAACTACTACGTGTACCAGGCGACTCCGTATGACCTAAGGGAGCTGAATAAAAACAGGTGACAGGGGGAGACCCCCCTTATCACTATAGTCTTAATGTTGTTTCAGGCGATCTGCCATTGTTTGAGATTGAATGTGCAGCACTGGACCTTCGAGGAAACGATCTTCCCGTCATGCCAGAGCTTCATCAGAATAGGTTTCACTTCCTTGACGTACTCAAGGTAGGTGGCGTTATCCTTGAACTCCTCTGGGCGGAGCTTCTTTACTATGGCGCGGGTGCAGATCATCGGGTTTTCCTCGATGGTTCTGAGCAGCTCTTCCTCAGTTATGTCGTTCATGAAGAATGGAGGGTCTTGTTCAGTATATAAATATAGCATTGTTGTAGTTGGAATTATTATCCTGATGAAGAATCGATCGTGCAATGGTGTAATAAGACTATAGTCTTCAATCCCAGAATTGCTTGTTTTTGGCGTAGGCGACCTCTGCGGTCAGGATGCTCCTGAGGAATCCGTCCTCGTCCACGTACAGGGACCTCAGGATGCGCGATGCGGTATCCGGGCCGACTCCTCTGGCCGCGAGGACCATGGCGGCACGTCCTCCGTACTCGTTGATGAGGTTGGCGCAGCGGTTCATCTTCAGGCGGGCTTTGATCTCGTCCTTGGTGAGGTCCTGTTTCTTCACCAGCGCGCCCAGCTCCCGGTCGTACTCCTTCAGGACGGCTATCATGCATCCCCCACACCTGTCGCACTCGAACCTTTTCGGGGCGTCCACGACCCTGAACCTCCGCTGATTGCCGCAGTTCATGCAGGTGGCGAACATGACCTCGTCCTCCAGCCTCTTCTTCAGAGCCATGAGGATGGCATGGTCCGCGCGCATCGGTTGCATGAGCTCCTTGGAACGCGTGATCCCTTCCAGGCCGATGTGGGACATGGTCTGCATCACCACCTCGATCTCTCCGGATGCGATCATGGACACGACCTTCTCTGTGTTGGGGATGTCCAGGTCCTCCCATAGGACCTTGTCGATCGCTTCTCTGTAAGCGGGGGTTCCCTGATGGATCTCGAACAGCTTCCCGAAGTTGATGAAGCGATGGTCGGCGGTCTTCTCGATGATGCCGAACTTCTTCGCCACGAATGCGAACCTCCACTTCAGGAAGGTCGAGTTAAGGATGACCTTTCTTGCAAGGGCCTCCACGGTTCCTGGTTGAACGGAGACTATGGTCTCTTTAACGGCGTTCCAGTTCACGAAGCGGGGAAGCTCCAGCATTATCCTGTACGGGTCCGCAGTCACCCCTATGCTCTCTCCCAGACGAGCCGAGAGCAACGCTCCGTATATCTTCCCCAGGGTCTCGTTCACACGGGTCCCGAAGCAGGCGTTCACTATCGTGAGGCAGTCTCCCATGTCCACGGTGACCACCTTGTCGGTAGGCATCTTGTGCCTGGCCTCCTGCTCGTCCAGGAATCTATTGAGGACTATAGTGCAACCATTGTCGCCCGGATAGTCTTTGTAGTTGCGGATCCTGCGCATCTTCCCGACCTCCTGCGCGACCTCGAAGGGGACGGGTATGTCAGATCCGACCCAGGAAGGGACCTCTCCCATGTCCCTGACCTCTTCGACTAGGATCTCGTCCTCGCGCATCTCCACGACCCTCCATGTCCTTCCTTTGGCTATGAACATGGCCTGCGCGTCCTGGAAGGTGGCGACGAAGCTCTCGTCCAGCGTTCCGATGATCGCTCTGGTGCCGATGTCCCTGACGCGGTAGTTGCGCTCGTCCGGGATCATCGAGATGTTGTTGTAGAAGTAGTCCATCCCTTTCTTGGAGCGTTTGAACTTCTCCCCGTCGTCGAACACCATCCTGATGGACTTGAGCTGCTCGAGGACGTCCTCCATGTCGCTCCTGGAGAGGGTCCTGAAAGGGTATGCGCCGTAGAACATCTTGAACGCGGTGTCCTTGTCTATGGGGCCGGACATGGTCATGGCTATCAGCTGGTTGGCGACAACGGTCAGAGGGGAAGGCCTTCCGGCGCGATCCTCCAGCTCTTTGGAAGAGCATCTGCGCGCTATCACCAGGGCTTCCGCCACTTCGTCGGGTGCGGTAGCGATGATCTTGGCCCTTATCTTCTCGCCAACTTTGTGGCCTGCCCTTCCAGCGCGCTGTATCATGCGGGAGACCTTTCTGGGGGAGTTGTACTGGACCACCATGTCCGTGGATCCGACGTCTATGCCCAGCTCCAGCGACGAGGTGCATATCAGCGTCCTGAGCTCCCCTCTCTTGAAGCGGTCCTCCATCTCCATCCTGGTCTCTTTCGATAGGGAACCGTGGTGCACGTCCACCGAGAGGCTCTCGTCCCACACGTGGTACCTGGCGGCCAGCCATTCGGCCGTCTCCCTGGTGTTCACGAAGAACAGGGTGGACCTCCCGCTCTCCATTATCTGCCTGGCCCTCTTCATCACAGCGATTATCTCCGGATCCCCCTGGAGCTTGTCGCGGAGCTTGGTGTCGGCCTCGTCCGGCTCGGGGCTCTCGACGTTTATCTCGAACTCGCGGTAGGTGTCGTGCTTGCGTATGGACACCCTTCTCCCTCTTCCTCCGAGGAACATCGCGGTGGCCTGCGCGTCTCCGACGGTGGCGGACAGGCCTATCCTCTGGTAGTTCCCTGCCACTGCGCTCAGCCTCTCCATGGCCACGCTGAGCTGGGCTCCCCTCTCGGTGTCCGCCAGCTCGTGGATCTCGTCGATTATGACCCATCTGACGGCCGCCAGGTGCTTGGCCAGCCTCTTCCCGGTGAACAGGACCTGCAGGGTCTCCGGCGTGGTTATCAGGACCTCCGGCGGGTCCTCCGACTGCCTAGCCCTCTCATATTGGGTGGTGTCTCCGTGCCTCACGCCCACCCTTATCCCGAGGGCGCGGCCGTAGTCCTCCATCCTCCTCAGCATGTCCCTGTTCAGGGCGCGGAGAGGCGTGATGTAGATGCACTTGAACCCCTTTACGTCGTCCTTCCTGCGGAAGATCATGTCGAGGACCGGGAGCATCGCCGCCTCGGTCTTCCCTATTCCCGTAGGAGCCACGACGAGGACGTTCTCGCCCTTCATTATCCTGGGTATGGCATCCTCCTGGGGAGGGGTCGGAGAGGTGATCCCCTTCTCGGCCAGAACGGAGACGAGCTCGGGCGACAGGAGATCGAAGGACATAGGAAAAGAAGATCCCTGGGGGAGAAATCCCCCCAAGGGTTTCGGTTTCACTCCTTAGGCGCTTCGACCTTGGGAGCGGTGACTTCCAGGAGAACCTGGGACAGGTCCATGACCTTGATGCTGGATCCGAGCTTCTTGGCGCCCTGGGTGAGGTTCAGAACGCAGAAGGGGCAGCAGGTGATGAGGACATCGGCGCCGGTAGCCTCGGCGTCCCTGATCCTGTCCATTGCGACCGCGGTAGCGAAGTCGTTGAACTGGCTCTTGTATCCTCCTCCGGCACCGCAGCATCTGGAGTTCTCCCTGGACCTCTCCATCTCGACGAACTCGACTCCCTTGATCTTCTTGATGACGTTCCTGGGAGCGTCGAAGACTCCGGAGTGCCTTCCGAGGTGGCAGGGGTCGTGGTAGGTGACCTTGTGGTTGAACTCGTTGTTGAGCGGGAGCTTCCTGGTGTTGATGAGGTTCTCGACGTACTGCGAGAAGTGGTAGACGTTCTGTCCGACCTTGGCGTAGTACTTTCCGAAGTCGGAGGAGACGGTCTTGTAGCATCCGGAGCAGGTCATGACCATGTTCTTGGCACCCATTCCGTCCGCCTTCTCGACGACGTTCTCGGCGCACTCGAGAGAGTAGTTGGTGTTTCCGGTCCTGATCAGAGGCGAAGAGCAGCAGTACTCCTTCTCCCCGAGGCAGTTCATCTTGACGCCGGCGCGGTCCAGAACGACGACTCCTGCCCTGGCGATGTGCTGCATCCTGTACGATCCGGTGCATCCCGCGAAGAAGATGGTGTCGGGGCAGTCGTACCTCTTGACCTCTTCAGGCCACCATGCGTCCCTCTTGGAGGGGGGCTCGCCGTAAGGGTTGTGGTACTGGGCGACCTTCTCGGCCATTCCCTTGTGCGCGGAGAGGGGTCCTGCTCCGTTCTTGAAGAGCCAAGCTCTCATGTCCTCCCACAGCTCGATCAGGCTGATCTGGGCGTGGCAGACGACTTCGCAGTTTCCGCAGCCGGTACATTTGTACATGGCGTCGACGAAATCGGGGGAGAGCTCGATCTTCCTTCCGAGGAGCTTGTCCACGGCGTCGAGTCCGTTGGTGTCGATCTGCTTGATGTAGTAGATCTTTCCCCTGGGGGTGACGGACTCCCAAGGCGTCTGGTTGTGCGCTTCGCACACGTCGATGCAGTAACCGCACTGAAGGCACTGGGTGAGTGCTTTCTGTACACGGGGCAGACTGAATTTGCTCAAGGCCATTGCTGATACCTCCGGAATCAGTGGAGTTCCGGTAATGCCAATCCCACTGGTTGTCTGTATTTAATGGTTGCAGGGTCTAGACCGTCCAACGGTTCCGGTTCTCATGGATTAATGAGAAAAAATGAGATTAATATGTAAGAGCTATACGGGACCATGAGCAGCATCGGGACGTACGAGGACTGGACCGGGAACGTCGTGGGAGAAGCCGACGTCAGAAGCCTCGATCCCGGCGCCGTCAGGGCTTTGAGGGCCAAGTATGCCCTGCGCTTTCCCGAGCAGGCGGACGAGGTCAACGACTGGGACGCCGCTGTGTTCCTGTCGAAGGCAGGTGTGCTGAAGAGAGGGAAGATCACCGTGGCCGCGATGATACTCCTGGGGAAGTCCTCGGAGCATGTGCTGCCCGATTCCGTCTGCATACGCTGGCGCAGCCTTGACGTGGACGGCGCGGTAACCGATTCCAGGACGTTCAACGGGCCCATGCTGCTGTCGGCGGTGCAGGCCTCTTCCGCGGTCAGGAACTGGTCCGTTGAGACGGGCGGAAAGGTTCAACGCACGGTCAGCGCGTACAGGACGGCTACCCTGGAGGAGGCTATACTGAACGCAGTGGCCCATCAGGACTACGCCTTGGGCGGGACCATAGACGTCATCGAGAGGGACAAGGAGTCGGTCACCATCCGCAGCGGAGGCTCGTTCGGCTCCCAGCAGCCGGAATCGTTCGCTCTGGGGAGGGCCTCCCCGCATCCGTCTCGCAACCGCTTCCTCAGGGAGGCCATGTCAAAGTCGGGGATCACCATGGGCCATGGATCGGGAATACGCGGGATGTACCTGTCCCAAGCGTACAGGCATTTTCCTATGCCGTCCTACTACATAGACGACTCATGCGTGTCTGTGACCATTCCGGGGGTCCGCTTCGGTCTCCTGCCCAGGATGATGGACTCTCGCGAACTCAGCCTCGAGGACGCGATCGACCTGGACAGGGTTTGCTCTGGACGCTTCGTTCCGGAGAGGAGGATGAGGGGCCTGATCGAGCGCGGCCTGGTGGACACTGCGGGCGGGGTACCTTGCCCTATCGTCGGCGTTCCGGAGCCTCGCCGCATCACGGACCGGGAAGCGGTGCTGGAGCTGCTCCGTTCAGGTCCGGTGACGCGTTCGGAAGTAGCCGAGCTTCTCAGGTCCAGGACGGCCAGGCCGATGACGACAGAACAGCTGTCCGTGAAGGCTACGAACCTCCTCCAGTCGTTGAGGAGGGAAGGCCGTCTTGTGAAATCTGCAGGGAGCACCAAGTCCGCCTCATACGAGCTTTCGGACGGGAGCCGCGACTGAGCATCCCGATGCGGAGACATCTTTTGGCAGACAGCGACCGTGGTATGTTGCATGTGTTCGCCAGATATCGAAGTTTCTCGTCAGGGAATGGTATCAGAAGTCTGCCGAACAAGGCAACGAGCTTGCCAAGGAGGCATTGAAAAGGCATTGACGAAACAGATCCTGCGAACGATGCGAGAGGGATTATTTGCTGGGTCCGGGTCCGAACAGCATTCTCAGCAGGAATATCACGGCCAGAATGATGAAGAATATCCCGAATATCGAGAAGAAGCCCGGAGCACCTATGTTGGATGCCATCATAGTCCAGAAGATTCCGAATATGATCGCAGCGATTCCCATGATCACGCCTTGAAGTTTTCCAAGCATCACGAAATCAAAGAGCTACAGGTAGATAACGGTTATCCGCAAGCGGACGACCGTGTCTCAGGCGGGGCCGGCTCGATTCCCTCTTCTCAGGTAGGTTGCAGGGACATCTATTAATACTGATAATGTGTAATAATTTTTATGACAAAAGGGATCCTGGGTCTGATAGCGTGTCCGATGGTGGACGACAACCTCGTCTACAGTCTGAGCAAGGACCCGGAAGAGAAGAACATCGTCATTATCGACAACGACAACAACACGTCGATCAAGGCCAAGCTGGACAAGGCTGGAATCCCTTATTCGATAGTCGCATGGAACGACATACTGTCCCGCAACTACACTCTCGACGGGGACAGATACACCATCCTGGTCTACATGACCAACCTCGGTCTGCATGCGGAGCCGGAGAAGCTGAAATCCACCGTCGAGAACCTGGCCACGGATATGCAGTCGTTCGTCGACGCCATGGGGTTCTACCTGGGCACCTGCGGAAACTACGAGTGGAGCCCTGCCAGATGGTGCAAGGAGAAGGGATTCAAGCCGTCCGCCACGTTCCATGACTGCAACGGTTGCCTTTGCCACGACTGCGTAGGGATAAACATCGCTGGCGGTCCGAAATACAACGAGTTGCAGAAGAAGTACGTGGGCCATTTCTACGCGTTCCCCGCCATGGCTTCCAACTGGGACGAGTTCAACGCCGCGGATTCCAGCAACTCCTCCGCGAGCGAGGAGTCCCTCACCCCTGAGATGAGGGAAGTGCTGGGCATCGAGCCCGGACACGACGGATACATGAGGTGGCTGTTCAGCCTCGGAGGGTACGAATACATCCTCAAGATCGACACAGGTCTTGGTGACCAGGAGCAGTACGAGAAGGATCTCCAGAAGGTCTCCGAGAGGATGCGCCTCAAGATCAAGATACCCGAAGAGAACTGGGCGGACCTCCAGCCCACGAACGATCTCTACAGAGAGTGCAAGTCCTTCCTCCGGTCGTGATGGCATGCATGTGGATTCTGAGTTCACGGTCGGGATACACATCCTGGCCTGCTACGGGATACTGGCGGATTCCGGCATCACCAGCAAGGAGCTCGGACTGAGCATAGGGTGCAACGCGGTGATCGTCCGCAAGGTCATGGCCAAGCTCAACAAGGCTGGGCTTCTGAAGACGGGGATGGGCAGAGCTCAGACGGCGCTGGGCAGGCCTGCAGAGAGCATAACGCTGAAGGATGTGCTCCTAGCCACCGAAGAGGAGTCTGCGAGCGACGTGTTCAGCATGTACCCTGCCGTGGCGAAATGCCCGCTGAGCCGCGACATGCGCAGGGTGCTGGCCCCGCACTTCCAGTCCGCTTTCGACGCTATGCTGGAGGATCTGTCTCATGTGACGATGGCGGACATCATCTCCGAGTTCCCCAAGGACAAGAACGCCTACCCCATCTACGTCTTGAAACAGCAGGAGCTGGGCGGCTGAGAGGGGCAGCGTGCAGTTCTCCAAGCCTGAACCGGTGCAGGCCTACGCTTTTGGGACTTTACAACCCGCTGGTTATCTCAACGCTATTGTTCCAAGCGTTCCGATAGAAGCTCAAAAAGAGTTTTCAGCCTTTGTTAAACAGATCGATGAATCGAGACTTGAATTGCTAAGGCATTTAGAGAATACAAGGAAATTGCAGCCGTAGCTCGAACCCTCTCTTTTGATTCAGGGTTTTTTGCCAGAGAGGATCTCCAGCACCCCCTCGGCCAGGAACACCATGTTGCGCGACCTTCCAGTGATTTCGCGGAGGACGCCCTCGCTTTCCAGATCCTTCAAGGCACGGATTGCTGTGGGATGCGTTACCTCGGCGACCTCTGACAGATCGTTGGGGCGGATATAGGGGTTGGAGAAGGACAGGTCTATCGCATGTATGAGCGTAGTGCTTTTGCCGTATGTCTCCTTGAGTCTGTCGCGATATGATCTGAGCGCGTTGATGGTATCCATGGAATCTTCTGCTTGGTTTTTGAGCGCTATTGCGAAGAATTCTATCCATTCCTCTATCTTGTCATCGGAACTCACGGCGGACAGCGCATCTATGTATTGGTCTCTGTTGCGATCGAAGTACTCGCTGGGATATATCATGGGGTATGCGAGTACGCCCTCCATCTGCAGAAGAAGCATTATCAGTAGCCTTCCCATGCGGCCGTTCCCGTCTCTGTACGGATGAATGGCCTCGAATTGATAGTGGACGAGCGCGGCCTTGACGATGGGATCGTCGTAGGAATCGATGTATTCTATAAGATTCTCGATCAGATGCTCGACGGATTCAGGGGGAGCAGGCACCATCGGGGCCGAGTCCAGCGTATCTCCGGGGCGCCCTATGGCATTCTGTTCTGTTTTGAATTCTCCGGGGGATTTGCTGCCTCCTCTGACGCTGTCCATTAGAACTTTGTGCATGGAATGCAGCAGCTCTATATCCACTCTCCTGGATTCTTTGATTTTTTTCATCCCGAGTTCCAGGGCATCCCTGTAGTTGGAGACCTCCTTTGCATCGCGTCTGACCGATTCGCCGACGTCTTCCACTTCCTGCAGGAACATGTCGCTCAGGGTGGACGTCGTGCCTTCTATGGACGAGCTGTGAACGGATTCCTTCAGGGTGAAGTTCAGGAGAAACGTGTTACGTTCTTTCGGCGACATGTCGGACGATCTTCCATCTAGGCGGGACAGAGCCATCAATGCCTCGTTGCAAGCCTTGCGGGTTTCCGGCGATAGATTCATCTCGAAAGGCAGATCGTGCGGTTGAAAATAGGCGTAGAAGCCACGGTCCGATATTCTGACTTCGCCTGATATCTTCGATTTGAATCTTGTTTCGTCCATGTAATATAATTATTCGATTCAGTATTTTTATTGTTTGATTTTTATGTTAGCAGTTTAAATAGTTATTTTCATAACGACTTCCTTATGAAAATAATTTACATAACTCCGGGCTTATGAAAACGCCTTTAAATATTGCTTTCATAAGACCCGAGACGATCTTTCCGTTTATCCGATTTCGCCATCTGCTGTCGTCTATCCGTCTGAAAAACCGTATATACTATTGTTATCATTATTGATAATAAAATCAAAACCAATAAAGGTGTGAAATGAAGCTCTCCGACATCCTTTCCAATCCCGTCAGGCTGAGGATAGTGCAGTACCTCCAGATACACGGCGACGCGACATCCAAGCAGATCTCCGAAGGGCTGGAGGACGTCCCTGTCCCGACGCTCTACCGTCATATCGGCCGTCTGGTCGAGGAGGGGATCCTGTCCGTCAAGGAGGAGAGGAGGGTCAGGGGTAGCGTCGAGAGGCTGCTGGCCGTGAATCCGGAGAGATGGTCCGCTGAGACCGGGGACGTCGCCGACGCCTCCTACCAGTTCCTCATGTCCTTGTACGGGAGATTCGAGCGGTATAAGGGGAAGGACCCGGCCGGGGACAGGCTCTGCCTCAGGACCTGCATGCTCCGTCTGTCCGACGAGAGGTTCGACGCGTTCCTGGGGGAATACGCCGCCTTGCTCGGCAAGTACCTCGAATCCCAGGACGGAGGCAGGCTGAGGAGCGTCTCGATCATTTCAGCGCCTGCGGAGGATGATGGCGATGGCAGTGAACGAGGAGGAGGTGGTCGTATCCGGCGTCGTATCGCTGGGCGCGACGATAGCGTATCAGGACAAGCAGGGGAAGAGGCCGGCGATCGTGATAATCATGGGCACCGGCAAGCTGGACCGCGACGGAAACGGCCTCGGAAGCAGGATGAACATCTACCGGGACCTGTCGAACCTATTTGTGGAGGAGGGGTTCGTCACCATCCGCTACGACAAGAGGGGCACCCACCGCTCGTCCGGGGATTTCAGCAGCGCCGGTCTGAGCGACCTGGTGGACGATGCCGTCTCGGTGACGGAATACGTCAAATCCCTTCCGTACGTGGATGCCGACAAGGTCATAATATGCGGACACTCCGAGGGGACGATGGTCGCGACGCTGCTGTCCGAGAAGGAGGACGTCGCGGGCCTCATGCTCCTCGGAGGCGCGGCGACCTGCCTGAAGGACGCCCTCCGCTACCAGAGCAGGCTGGTCGGCGAGCAGTCCGAGGAGAAGAAGGGGATCGCCGGCGCGATCCTCCGCAGGACGGCGTCCCAGGACAAGACGGACGCCAGGCAGGACGAGCTGTTCGAGAAGTGCCTTAGCACCGGCGAGGACACCATCCGCTTCCAGGGCATGAAGATGAGCGCCAAGTGGGTCAGGGAGCACCTGTCCTACACCTCGGACGACTACGCGGATAAGTTGAAGGCATTCGGAAAGCCTGTGCTCGCCGTCACAGGGACGGCAGACCTTTCCGCCGACTATCGCGCTCTGGATTCGATAAAGGGCGTTCCGGCCGTGACATGCTATGCTCCGGAGGGCGTGAACCACATACTCAGGGAGATCGACGACGACAACAGCATCATGAAGGTCAAGAAGCAGTACCTCAGGCTGTCCGCGAGGCCGATACACTCCGGGACCAAGGAAACCATGGTCAAATGGCTTTCCCAGTTCTCTGGGCGATGCCGCAGGCATGTCATGCATCGGGCTTGATCCTGGTCGGTATCCTGAGGGCCGTGTCGGCTGCCGTCGCATCTATGACGAATGGGCCGGTGAACGGGTCCATCACCAAGTCCAGCCCGATGGTCTTCGCCATCTCCACGCAATCTGAGAAGTCCTGGATGAAGCGGACGTTGTATTCGCGATAGTGGCCTTCAGGTATCTGGTCCTCGCTGGAGAATATGGGCATGTACCTGTCGCCGTCCCCGTCCTCAAGGACCGCCGGCTTGACGGGTCCGCTCCCCTTCGATTCGATGACGTCGCCGACCTCTATCCCCTTAGCATCCAACGACTCGGCCAGTGAATCGGACCTGCATGCGACGATGAACCTCGAGTCGCGGATGCACGAGAGGAGGGCGATGAAGTCGCATCCCTGCCTCTTCTCGCGGTATCCTTTGCAGATCTGCCTGAGGACGGTCCCGTCGCTCAGGGTCTCGCGGTCCACGGAGCGCCATTCGGGATCTTCGGCAAGAAATCCGAGATCTGGGAATCCCGGATCGTCCGGGTCCTCCGATCTGCGCTTCTGGACGTAGATTGCGCGCAGGATGTCCTGGTATTCTCCGGCTTCGGACAGGCGGATCCCGCCCTCGTCGACCAGGGCGAAGAATGGGATCCCCTTAGTCGACACGCGGGAATACACGGGGCTGTAGACGTCGTACCCTTCCCAGGTGCCGACGAGCTCGGCTCCTTCGAACTCCTCATCCAGGTTCTCGACGAGGAATTCGACGACGGGATTGTTCATCGGAACCTCCCCTCGTCCGCACGACGTCGTTCACGATTTCGAGATTGAGGCCCAGGTCGTCTATGCGCAGGAGCCTGGGTCCTGCCTCCGCGCCG
>JAEEGK010010489.1_pt1 | contig 21363 bp, 14 predicted proteins | sample 8958771 | NCBI WGS metagenome assembly JAEEGK01 (sample SAMN16246547, study PRJNA631951) | gut metagenome | biome: gut microbiome; feature: rumen; material: SC-attached | host: Bos | place: Iran: Karaj | collected 2018-10 | reverse complement strand
CTCTATCAGCCTGGAGCCTATTTCTTCAGCACGGGGCGGACGCGTCTTATTCTGAGACAGGACGGACCGTTAACCCGCCGTAGCGACAGACGAGGGCCGATGGACTGAGGTACCAGTCTTTGAGAACATTGCAATAGGCGGAGGAGGTATCCGACGTGTTGAGCGACGATGACCAGTAGCTGCCGTAATAGCCGGAAGACAGAACCCCGTCGTCGATGGTGCCAGAGGCGGGGAAGGACACACGTTTGCTAATGTCGCTCGCGCTCACGAACAGAAGGCCCGCGATGCCCGTGTAGTCAGGCTCGATCGTCTGCGTCTCGTATAGCCAGTAGATGCCACCTTCTGTTATTGTACTTGTCAGCTTAACTGGTGTATGCGAGTTGCTGTATCTACCCGAGCAAGCCTTCGCCAAGGCCATGTAATCCTCCTTGGTCGGCGTGCGCCAGCCCTCACCCCAAGCCTTCCGTGCCGCATCGTGGTCGGCATCGAGCGTCTCGCCCGTGTAGGTCGGGTAATTGGCAGAACTGTAACCGCTGGCATAGTCTGCCTTCCATGTGAACGTAGCCTCGTTCGCCCCTGTGCGTCTCATTATCTTATAACGCGGTTCTGTCTCGCCCCAGGCAAAGTAGTCACCGCTGCATGTCTCGTATGAGCCAGCCACAGTGGTTGCACCGACGTTCTTCGTTGCCCACTTCAAGCCGCCTATCTCTACATACTCGTGTTTCTCCTTCACGGGACGGATGCTTCTGCCCATACAACGAGAACTATCATAAATATCTATCTGGTTGCGATATGTCCCCATGGACCATGCCAAATCACTGTATTGGTAATTCATGTTGAAATTACGCGTCCAATACGCAAGGGTTTCACCTACTCCCTCACCGCATAAACCCGCAGCAGGCAGGAAGATGTAGTTGCTGTTTACATTACTTCTTACGAGCAAGCCATAGACACCGTTTTGTGTCGTCATGCTACTCGTTGTATATTCGCTGTTCAGCAATTCCTCGAATTGTGCACGGCTTGGTGTACGCCATCCTTCGCCCCAGTTGCAGGTTGCGGCATCGTCTTCTGGCAGAAGCTCTGTATAGTCGTCTTGAATACCCATATAATCATCGGCGCAATACCTCGTCAACGCTTGTGAGTTTGAATTCATACAGTATTTATATGTTGTCCAGTCATACACATCCTTAGGCTCCGTTTCGGCCCAAGCGAAGATATCTCCGTATTCCTCGGGAGTGCTTGCGCCAACGTTGAAGGTTGCCCAAAGCGTGCCTGAAGGCAGCCCGAGGTCAACATACTCGTGAGGCCTGGGAAGAACCGTCACCTGGCATTCGGCGGATAAGTTGCTGCCATCTGTTGTGCGACACGTGATGGTGCAAGTGCCTTCTGCCACAGCGGTCACATATCCGTCAGCTACTGACGCCACGCTCTCGTCGCTGCTCTCCCATGCCAGCTCCCTGTTCATTGCATAAGATGGCTTGATATCCGGAGAGAGCCATTGTTTCATGCCGGCAGTAAGGGTGATTTCCGTTCTACTCAGGCTAATGCTTGTGACAAGGAAGGGATAAGGTGTCCGCTGCACACGTACAGGTCGGGCAGACATACCCAAGTAACGGGCATGATCACCATTATCAATTCCAAGATAGCTGTTATCTGAAACTCCGAAAACAATACTCCAAGCCAGATTGGGAGAAGTGCCAAGCGAACGCGACCAGTAGTAGCCGCGTCTGCCATCCATAACGACGTTGTATGATTGTTCATAATGCATGCCTGCAGCGGGCAAAAAGATGCTCTTACCGTTGCTCTTGCTCGTAATCAACAGGCCGTTCACGCCGTTCTGAGTTACCTCCTCTGCCCTGGTGTACTCCTCGTCGAACAACTCTCCTAACTGGCCACTGCTTGGCAACTGCCAGTAGCTGTCCCAATTGACTGTCGCAGCATCGTCCTCTGGAAGAAGCTCTGTCAAACCATCCGTGAAGCCATTTCTGCCGTAACTGCTGTCCGTGCAATACTTAGTCAGATAAACTGAACCACTATATTGATCAAAATCTCGACCAAAAAGATAATTGCCCCACCAGTAAAACTCATCATCATTCTTCTGCGCCGTCTCGCCCCAAGCGAAGTAATTGCCTAATTCTTCGGGAGCATTAGCTCCGACGTTCATTGTTGCCCAAAGCGTGCCCGAAGGCAGCCCGAGGTCAACCCACTCGCGACCATTGATGGCAGAGCTCTCGTCGAAGGCTATGCTGTCCACAGAGCCGAGTTCATAATAGTCGTACTTGCCGTTCTGCCAGACCCTGAAGCCTTGTGCCCAAGAGGTCTGCATGCCTGCCAACATCAGCAAAGCAAAAAGAAGGTTCTTCTGTTTCATAGTATTCTGTCGTTATATTTTTTCAGTATAGCAAGTTAGTTTTTTAGGAATCTGTGCCTCGCCCCAAAACGTCCCACGTTATCTTCTCAAACATTACACGTTATCTTTGTAATCATAACACGTTATGTTTGACGACACTCCACAGAGCATATTTTTTCACCTGCAGTAGTTGCTCAGGTACAGGCGGAGTTCAAATGCTCATACTCTACAGGGGACTTGCACCCGCATCCACACGTACATTGCACTCTGCCTTCACGCCGCTACCATCCGCCGCACTGCAAGTGATGGTACAAGAATCGATATAATAGAAGGTAGTACCACTTGACGAACTAACTCTACCTATCCCCTTCACGAGCCCTGTTTGGTCAACAGTGGCTATTTTCTCGTTGCTGCTCTTCCATATCACCCCCTCGTTGGTTGCATTCTCCGGCAGGACGGTAGCTGTGAGCTGTTTCGTGTCTCCTATCCAAACTGTGGCTTGCATTTCGCTCAGCACAATCTGCTCAACGGGGGCGCTGTTCTTTGCACGACGAACAGGGCGGACGCTAAAACCGATGCAGCGGCCGGTCGTATACGCACCGACTACGCTCGAACTGAAATGCAGTTCGCACGCGAAGCTGGAATACATCCCTGTGTCAATCGAACGCGACCAGTAGTCACCTTGGCGTCCATTCCACGACGAGTTCTGATCCCAGCTGCCCGCAGCGGGTAGGAAAATGAAGTTCCTGTTGAGTTTGCTCGTAATCTTAAGACCGTTCACGCCGTTCTGCGTCGTCCACTCCGTCGTCGTATACTCGCTGTTGCACAATTCTTTTATCTGGTCAAAGCTCGGCATCTGCCAGTTGCTGTCCCAGTTCACTGTTGCAGCATCATCCTCAGGTAACAATTCTGTCAACGTATCCGTATAGCCATTGTAGCCATAATCACTCTGATAGCAGTATTTAGTCAATGTGTTGTAGTCTCCTTGGCAGCACTTGTATGTCTCCCATTCATAATAGTCCTTCTGTGTCGTCTCGCCCCAAGCAAAGTAGTCGCCATATTCCTCGGGGCTGTTCGCACCGACGTTCATCGTTGCCCAAAGCGTGCCTGAAGGCAAACCGAGGTCAACATAGTCCCTGCCGTTGATACGGCCCGAATTGTCAACATACACAGTCACATTGCATTCGGCATAGACTCCGCTGCCGTCCGTGGCTGAGCAGGTAACCACACAAGTGCCAGGGCCCACGGCCTTCACCTTGCCCGTCTGATCAAGATTTACAACATTATAGTTGTTGCTACCCCATAGTACGGCTTGTTGCCTTGCATCAGCAGGCAAGACTGTTGCTGTGAGTTGTGCCGTCTCACCACGTTCAAGGATGAGAGTCGTCGCGCTCAACTCAATGCTTTCAACAAGTATCGGCGCGCCCTTCTCAACTCTCACTGGGCGGATATGATGACCATTGTAGCGGTAGTCTCTGCTATCCGCACTGATGTACTCGTCCTTGTAGAAGTAGAGTTGGAAGGCTTGGTAGGGTTCTTGGTCATCAAGCGAACTCGTCCAATACATGCCGAAGTTGACGTCATCCTGCTTTACAGGGAGGAAAATACTCTTGTCGTTGGTGTTGCTCTTAATCAGCAAACCCTTCACGCCGTTATACTGTGTCCATTCCTTGGTGGTATACTCATAGCTGAGAAGCTCCCATACCTGGTTCATGTCCGGCGTTTGCCATTCGCTGCCCCAGTTGGCTGTTGCTGCATCGTCTTCCGGCAAGAGCGTTAATAAATTGTCAAAGAAATCCTGACCACCAGTGCCATAGGGACAGTATCTCGTCCAACCACCATCTTTGTAGTACTGATAGTTGTCCAAGTTGTACTCCTGCTTCGTCAATGTTTCGCCCCATGCGAAGTAATAGCCGAATTCCTCGGGGCTGTTGGCTCCGATGTTCGTTGTTGCCCAAAGTGTGCCTGAAGGCAGACCGAGGTCAACCCACTCGTATGAATTTTCCACGAACTGTAAGCTGTCTACCGCAGCGACTACATAAGTGACAGCTTTGCCGTTCTGCCAAATCTTCATAACTTGTGCATGTGCTGTCTGCAAGCCCGCCAAGATCAGGAGCAAGACTAAGATGTAATTCTTCCTTTTCATAATCGTAGGCCTTTATGTGTTGATATCGGATTATACACAATTTTACTGTTCTGCCCTCAAAGTTACAAAAAATTCACTATTACCTGCAAAATTATCGCAGCTTTTTTCCCTTTATTATGCTCATTTCACATGATTATTGCATTTTCCTTATAGGAGAATCGTAAAAGTCACATGGTACATACATCTTCCCCTCCTTATATTTTTTTAACTTTTACACTTTCTCTATTTAATTTGCAAGCTGCGGACGGAGATACGCAAGTTGCAGACGGAAATACGCAGTCTGTGATTCTGCGTTCGCAACCTGCGTATGAAGAATCAGGCATAAAGGAGGGGAAAAGGCAGAGGGCGGAAAAGGAAAAGAGAAAGGGCGAAAAGGCATAAAGGTGCAGGGGGCAGGAATATTTTTCCTGTCTCATAACTCCAAATTCTTACTTCTTAACTCTTAATTTTCATTGCTCTTGCTTATTATTCGAGAATTTTATCTATATTTGCATCATAATTTAAAAATGTATGCAACTGCTGCCTCTTGCCATCCTCCAATGCCTGTTGCTTGCAAGCGCACAGGTTTTCCTGAAATTCGCCCTTGCAAGGATGGAGCCATTCGGCTGGAACTGGGAGTTCTTCAAGTCGGTGCTCCTGAACTGGCAGTTTGCCCTCTGTGGCATTCTCTCCGGTTCAGCCACTCTGCTTTGGTTCTACATCATCAAGCACTTCCCCTTCAGCATGGCCTATCCGATGGTGTCGCTCAGCTATGTGTTCGGCATGATTGCCGCGATGCTGGTGTTCCACGAAGAGGTGAGCCTGACAAGATGGCTGGGCGTGCTGCTCATCATGGCAGGATGCTACTTCATAGCAAAGTAAAGACTCTCTCCCCGCTCCCATAAGGGGTGAGCTAAAAAGAACAAAGAAATGAAACGATCGATATTATCTGTTGTCTGCTGTCTGTTGTCCGCAGTCCTGACTGCACAAGGCCTCAGCGAGCAGAAGATGATACAGACGATGACGTCTGCCGCCGAACAGATAAAGACCATCCGCTGCAACTTCACGCAGACGAAGTACATGAAGATGCTGAGCAAGGAACAGGTTTCGCAAGGCAAGATGTTCTGTCAGCAACCCGACAAACTCCGATGGGAGTACACGAGCCCCAAGGCAAGCGCTCTTATCCTGGACGGCACGAGTGCCCGCCTGGACAGGGGCAAGGAGCAGGGAACGGGAAGCAAGAAGTTCGTGGGCGAAATGGCACGAATGATAATGAACAGCGTGGCCGGCAAATGTCTTACGGACAGCAAGGCCTTCCAGGTCTCGGCAAAGGAGATGCCTTCAGAGTATGTTGCCACGCTTCTCCCACTAAAGAAGGAGATGAAGCGACTCTACGCAAAGCTGGTTCTTCATTTCGACATCAGACAATCCACAGTAACCGAGGTGGAGTTGCACGAAAAGAACGGCGACCGAACCGTCATCGAACTGCATGACATCCAAATCAACTGACCCCCTTTAACGCCCCCTCCATGGGGGAGAAGAAACGGTAAATGGCTAAATGGTAAACGGTAAATGGTCTTTGCTTCGCGACAGAGGCATCTGCGTGGTGATTCCCACATATAACAACCAGGGAACCATAGCCGATGTGGTTCGTCGCACGCTTGAACAATGCCAGGACGTCATTGTTGTGGCAGACGGCTGCACCGACGGGACACTCGATATCCTGCAAGGCATAGAAGGGATTACCGTCGTTTCGTATGAGAAGAATGCAGGCAAGGGAACCGCCCTGAAGCGAGGCTTCAAGAAGGCTCTCGAAATGGGCTTTGCCTACGCCATCACCCTGGATGCCGACGGCCAGCACTTTCCCGAGGACATCCCTGCGATGCTTCATGCCAACCAAAAGCATCCGGGAGCTCTCATCGTGGGGCAGCGCAAGGGACTGGAGGAGATGGAACGCAGCAAAGGCAGCAAGTTCGCCAACGCCTTCAGCAACTTCTGGTTCGCCATTCAGACGGGGCATCGCCTCAAGGACACGCAGACCGGCTTCCGGCTCTACCCCCTGAAGAAACTTTACGGGCTGTCGCTGCTCACATCCCGCTACGAGGCAGAGCTCGAGCTCCTTGTCTTCTCTTCCTGGCACGGCACAGAGATAGTCTCCACACCCGTCAATGTCTATTACCCCTCGCCAAAGGAAAGAGTGTCGCACTTCCGCCCTGTCGCCGACTTCTCGCGCATCTTCATCCTCAACACGCTGCTTTGCATCCTTGCCGTCATATACGGCTTGCCGCTGGCCATATGGCGGAAGCTGATGACATTCCTGCGTACGGCCTACGCTTTGCTCTTCTTCATCATCTCGGTCTTCCTTGTCGTCACGCCAGCGGCCATGCTTTGGCTGACCTTCGTCAAAGACCAGGAGAAGAAACGAATGGGCATCCACAAAATGCTTTGGTACTTCTCGAAGTTCGTCACCCTGTGGCACGGCATTCCAGGCGTCAAGTTCTCTGTGGGCAATCCCCATGGAGAGGACTTCCGGAAGCCTGCCGTCATCATCTGCAACCACCAGTCGCACCTCGACCTGATGACTATGCTCATCCATACCCCCAAGCTCGTCTGCCTCACAAAAGACTGGGTGTGGAACAATCCCTTCTATGGCTACATCATCCGCAACGCCGAGTTCTATCCCGTCTCCGAAGGCACAAACACCCTGATGCCCAAGCTCAAATCGCTCATCGAAAGAGGCTACAGCATCGCAGTTTACCCGGAAGGGACACGCTCGCCGGACTGCTCGATAACACGCTTCCATCAAGGAGCCTTCTACTTGGCCGAGCAGCTGAATGTGGATATCCTGCCGCTTGTCCTTTACGGAGCAGGCAAGGCTTTGCCCAAGAAAGAGAAGCATCTCCACAAATGGCCCATAAGGATTGAGATTGACAGGCGCATCAGCCCCGAGGAGCTGCAGGCGTATGGCAGTCTTCCCAGGGAGCAAGCATCAGGACTGCGGAAGTACTACAAAAGGCGATACGCAGAGATGGCAAACCGAATAGAGCAAGATGTCTAAGGTCATTATCATAGGTTCGGGATTCGGCGGCCTGTCCTGCGGCTTCATCCTCCAGAAGAATGGCTACGACGTGACCGTTCTCGAGCAAGGGACGCAAGTGGGAGGATGCCTGCAATGCTTCTCGCGACAAGGCGTCAAGTTCGAGACGGGCATGCACTTCATTGGGAGCGCTGCAAAGGGACAGACGATGCATCGGATGATGGACTACCTCGGTTTGGGAGATGTGCAGCTCGATGCCCTCGCCCCTAACGGCTATGATACCGTCGCGCTTGGCGGCGAACACTTTCGCTTCCCTAATGGAAGAGAGGCATTCATCGAGCAGATGGCCGACTACTTTCCCAAGGAGAAGGACAACCTGCGGCGATATATCGATCTTGTGGCTCGCATAGCATCTGCCTCGACACTCAATTCCTTGACTTCTGACGAGCGCGACCTGGCTGCCAACACGGAGTATCAGACAAGGAGCATCAACGAAGTGCTCGACGGCCTCTTCCGCGATGAAATGCTAAAGAGCGTCCTTGTCGGCAACTTGCCGCTCTATGCGGCAGAACGCGACAAGACGCCTTTCTCGCAACACGCTTTCATCATGGACTTCTACAACCAGAGCGCATATCGTGTCGTTGGCGGTAGTGATGCCCTTGCGCAGTCCCTTGCCCGTTCCATTCGTGCGATGGGAGGACAGGTCCTGACAGGCAAGAAGGTTCGCCGCATTGTCTGCAACGACACCCAAGCCACAGGCGTAGAGACCTCCGAAGAGTGTTTCTATCCTGCCGACACGATAATCAGCACCGTACATCCCGCCCGTCTCTTGGAGATGCTGGACACCAAACTCATCCGCCCTGCCTTCCGCAGTCGCCTGAGCAGCATCCCCAACACCACGGGCTGCTTCTCCCTTTATATCAAGTTCAAGGAGAATGCGATGCCCTACATGAACACGAACTATTACGGCTACCAAGCCTCATCGCCCTGGGACTGCGGACAGGATGACTTCCTTTACATGCATCATTGCCACGAGCCGCAGCCTCGATATGCCCGCAGCGGTGTGGTGCTCTCTTATATGAGTTTCGACGAAGTGGCAAGATGGCAGGGAACAACCGTAGGCCATCGTGGCAGCGACTACGAAGGCTTCAAGCGTTGTCGGGCAGAGCGGCTCATAGGGGCAGTCGAGAAGCTGCGTCCCGGCTTTGCCTCTGCCATTGACAGCTACTACACCTCCACGCCTCTCACTTACCTCAATTACACAGGGACGGCGGCGGGTTCGATGTACGGTGTGGCCAAAGACATACATCTCGGTGCAGCAGGACGCGTGCCCTATCGCACCAAAGTGCCCAACCTCCTGCTTGCCGGACAGAACGTCAACTCTCATGGCATAATGGGTGTCCTCGTGGGCACCATTGTGGCTTGCAGCGACCTTATTCCCAAAGACTCATGGCTAAACGTGCACTCATAATAGGCGGCGGACTTGGCGGCCTCTTCTGCGGAGCCATCCTGGCAAAGGAAGGCCTGCAGGTCACCATTCTCGAGAAGAATGCCACGATAGGCGGCGGTCTGCAGAGCTTCACGCGATTTGGTGAGGTGTATGATACAGGCATGCACGTCGTAGGCGGCCTGCAAGAGGGCGGCAACATCAGGCGGCTCTGCCAGTGGCTCGGTATATGGGACAAGGTGCATGTCCGCCCCATCCCTACGGAGTGCACCGACCGCCTCTACTTTGCCGAGGACAGACAATACTACGATATCGCATCCGGCAAGGAGGGCTTTGTGGCCTCTCTTTCCAAGCACTTTCCCCGGCAGCACGACAACCTGAAAGCATATGTGGAGGCCATGTATCGCATCTGCGACGAGATGGATCTCTTCCATCTTCGGCCGTCCACTCGCGACATCTTCTCGCATTCCGAGGAGTTTACCATGCCTGCAGGCAGCTTCATCCGCCAGTATATCAGCGACGAGCGCCTGCAACAGATAGTGGCCTACGTCAATCCCCTCTATGGCGGTCGCAAGGAAGTGACGCCTGCCTTCATCCACGCCACCATTTCCGTGCTCCACATCAATGGCCTGAGCCGCTTTGCAGGAGGGAGCCAGCTGTTTGCCGAGACGCTCGGCAGCGTCGTGAAAGAACACGGCGGAGAGGTCATATCGGGCGACGGCGTACAGCGCATCCATACTGAAGGCAGGAGCATCACCGGCATTACGACCCGGAAGGGAAAGCACTACGCTGCCGACATTTACATCTCCGACATTCATCCCTGCGCTCTGCTCCTCCTCTTCGACGACCCGTCGGCCTTGCCAAAAGCCTACAGGACACGCATGCAGGAAATTCCCAACACCTATTCCGCCTTCCTCCTCTATCTGAAACTCAAGCCCGAGGCGTTCCGCTACCTCGACCACACCGGCTACTATGTGCAAGGCTACGACAAAGTGTGGAATCCCATGGGCTCCGCTTTCCTCTACATGACGCCGCCCGAGATAGAACAAGGCGAGTTCAGCCGGAAGATGATAATCGCGGCACCGACGGAATGGCAGGAAGTGGAGAGATGGGCAGGCACCACCATCGGCCATCGCAGCGAAGACTACAAGGCATGGAAGCAGAGGAAAGCCGAGTTCCTGCTCTCGAGGATGGAGGAGATGTTCCCCCGTTTCAAGGACTGCATAGAGGACCTCGACACCGCATCGCCGCTGACGATCCGCGACTACTACGGAGCGAAGGAGGGCACAATGTTCGGCTACGCCAAAGACTGCACGAACATGGCACTCTCGCAGGTGCCCGTCGTCACCAAGATTCCCAACCTCCTGCTCACGGGACAATGCGTCAACCTGCACGGCTTCTGTGGCGTACCGCTCACCGCCATCAACACCTGCGAAGCCATTCTCGGTCCAAACCATGTGATTAACAAGCTATGAAAGAGACACTTCGCAAGGCGGAAAACCATTTCGAGGCACGGGAAAAAACATTCCCCGAAAGCCAGAAAGACGAGACGCAAGTTGCGTACCGACCTACGCAGCCTGCATCTGCCTGTTCGCAGACAGCGCACCTCCATACGCAGCCTGCGTTTCAAGAATCGAGCGCAGGCTCCGGAAGATTTCAAGATGGTAAAACAAAAAATATCGAACAAGGAATTGTGATTCGCTGGTTAGCAATCATACTGATATGCTGCAGTATGCAGTCCCGTGCCGAAGAGGGCATACGGCTTTGGAACGGCACAGAGACCAAAGCGAAGTCTGTCACGCTGACGCCGTTTCCGGCAACAGGCGGCTCGCCCTCATCGGCCGTCATCGTCTGCCCAGGGGGCGCGTATTGCTGGCTCGCAAAGAAGACGGAGGGAACCGAGGTGGCAAAATGGCTGCAAGCGAACGGCATCTCCGCTTTCGTGCTGAAGTACCGCGTGCAAGGCTTTGTGCCCTACATCACACATTCGCGGCTACTCTTCAGAGGCCATCAGTATCCCGATGCCCGGGACGACCTGCAAAGGGCTGTCCAATATGTGCGCGAACATGCCGACGAGTATGGCATCAACCCGAATCGCATAGGTGTGATGGGCTTCTCGGCAGGAGGACATCTGGCCATGATGTCGGGAATTCAGAATTGCCCTCCTGACTTTGTGGCAGCCATCTACCCTGTGGTGAGCATGTCGCACCCCTGCAGCCACAAGCGCTCCAGGCGGGCCTTGCTGGGCGAATACAAGAAGTATAGCCGCACGATGCGCGACTCGCTTTCCATCGAACGGCATGTGTCGAGCGACTGCCCGCCGGTCTTCCTCGTCAACTGCAAGGACGACCACGTCGTGAAATGCCACAACTCGGAGCTCCTCGACTCGGCCCTTACCGCTCAAGGCGTCCCCCATCGCTACATCCAATACCAAACAGGCGGACACGGCTTCGGGGCATCAGAGACAAAGGGAACTGCCGAGTGCCGCGCCTGGAAGGGAGAGTTCCTCAAATGGCTACGACGGCTGGAAGGTTTTTGATTGAAAATTGAAAATTGAAAATTGAAAATTGAAAGGTTTATAATTGAAGATTGAATATTGAATATTGAAAATTGAAGATTGAAAAATTGAAAATTGAAAGGTTGAAAGATGGTAAGCGGTAAGTTCGAAGACATACGTCCGTACAACGAGGCGGATATACCTGCGGCGATGCATCGCATTGCCTGTAGCAAGGAGTTCGCTCTGCTTGCCTCGTTTGTCTTTCCCGACAGACCGACGGAAGAGGTGGCGAGAGAGGTGATGGGCTACAAGACGGTGCGCGAGTTCCAGCTCGGCGTGATGTATCATGCCAACAAGCAGATTATCGGGAGAAGCACGACTGGCTTCACCTACTCGGGCATCGAACGGCTTACACCAGAGAAGAGCTACCTGTTTGTCTCCAACCATCGCGACATCATGCTCGATGCCTCGCTCATGCAGAACATATTGACCGACAACGGCTTCGACACCTGCGAAATCACCTTCGGGGAAAACCTGATGCGAGGCGAGCTGGTCATAGACGTGGGCAAGAGCAACAAGATGTTCAAGGTGGCACGCCCCGGAAAGAATGCGCGTGAGTTCTACAAGAACTCGCTCCTGCTCTCAGAATACATCCGCCAGACACTCGTCGAGAAACGCCAGTCTGTCTGGATTGCACAACGCAACGGCCGAACCAAAGACGGCAAGGACCGCACAGACCAAGGCATCATCAAGATGTTCGGGATGTCGGAAACGAAGGACAGAATCGCCTCTCTTGCCGAACTCAACATCGTGCCGGTCGCCATCTCGTACGAATGGGAGTCGTGCGACGTGCTGAAGGCTATCGAGCTTTACGAGCGCCGCAGAGGTCCCTACACGAAAAAGCCAGGCGAGGACCTGAACAGCATCCTGACTGGCATCACTCAACAGAAAGGACGCGTGCACCTCGCTTTCTGCGAGCCCCTCACCGCAGCTCATCTCCGAGACCTGCCCAACACAACAGCCAACGAGTTTCACAAGCAAGTGGCAAGCCTGCTCGACAAGCGAATCTGTTCGGCATATCGGCTCACGCCCAACAACTTCATCGCCCACGACCTCCGCAGCGGGAAGGACACATATCGGGAGATGTATGGCAAGGAAGAGAAAGCGGCATTTGTCCGCCACATGTCAGGCCTCGCCCGTTTCGAAGGGGAATACGATACGAAGGAACTGAGGGACATTCTCCTCGGCATCTATGCCAACCCCATTGACAGCAAAAGACTATTCGAGAAATGATACTGAAGATATACGATTACCTCCGCCGACATGCCTTTGCCCGTTGGGCATCGCTTCTCGCCATAGCGCTCGTTATGATAGCGTCCGTCATGCGTCTCTCCTATAAAGAGGACATCCAGGACTTCCTTCCTCTCAGCGAAACAGACAGGCAGCGGATGGCAGTCTATCAGGACATCTCGGGCATGAACCGCCTTTTTGTTGTCTTCGAGAGCGGCGGAGATGCAGAGCAAACCACGCAGGCAATAGATGGTTTCGTAGAGGCCTTGGAGGAGAGCGATACGGCTGGCTGGTGCCAAAACCTGCAAGCAACATTCGACCTCGAAAGCATCTCCGAGACGATGGACTTCGTCTATCAGAACATCCCCCTCTTCCTCAAAGAGAAAGACTACACACGGATGGACAGCCTGCTCGCTTTGCCTGATTTCATGGACGAAAAGCTCGAAGACGACTTAAACGCCCTGATGCTCCCTTCGGGCAGTATGCTGAGCGAAAACATAGCTCGAGACCCCCTCGGGCTCTTTGCGCCGGTCTTGCAGGAACTGCAGCAATCGCAGCGGCAAATGCACTTTGAGATGTACGACGGCTACATCTTTACGCCCGACATGTCCAAGGCTATTGTGATGCTCTCCTCGCCCTTCGGAAGCAGCGAAACAAAGAGGAACGCCCAACTCGTCGCCTTGCTCGACAAGGCTATTAACACCATGCAAGCAGACTTCCCAGAGATAAAGGCGCACGTCATTGGCGGGCCGCAAGTGGCTGTGGGCAACGCAAGGCAGATTATGCACGACAGCATCCTGGCCGTGTCCTTGGCTGCCATACTCATCCTAGCCTTGCTGCTTTATGCTTTCCGCAGGTTCAGGGACATCCTGCTCATCGCCTTGTCCGTCTTTGGAGGCTGGCTCTTTGCGCTTGGCGGCATGGCTCTTGTGCACGACAGCGTCTCGATGATAGTCGTTGGCATATCGAGCATCATCATCGGCATTGCGGTCAACTATCCGTTGCACCTCATCAGCCATGTGCAGCACCAGCCCGACATTCGGCAAGCACTCCGCGAAATAACCACGCCGCTCCTTGTAGGCAACATCACGACTGTCGGAGCTTTCCTCGCCCTCGTGCCGCTGAAGTCCATTGCCTTGCGCGACCTCGGCTTGTTTGCTTCCTTCCTGCTTATCGGCACGATATTGTTTGTGCTCGTTTGGCTGCCGCACTTAGTGACCTCCTCCACGGAAAACGAAACAGTAAACGGTAAATGGTCAAATGGTAAATGTCCTGATATCCTGAGCCGTCTTGCCTCTGTCCAGATTGAGAGAAAGCGATGGCTGGTCGTCTTGGTGGCTATGCTGACGCTTGTCTTTGCCTACTTCAGCCTTTCCACAGAATTTGATCCAGATGTATCGAACATCAACTACATGACCGAGGAGCAGAAAGCCGACATGAACAGTCCCCTCCTGAGCTCCATCAAGGGAGAGGGAGACCTTATCTCTCTCTACACATTCTCCACAGGAAAGGACTTCGACGAAGCTCTTATACTCTCAGAAGCCAAACAAACTGCCCTCGACTCCTTAAAAGAAGCAGGGCTTATCGTGAGCCACCAAGGCGTAAGCCGCTTCCTGCCTTCGGAAGCAGAGCAGGCAAAGCGCATCAACCGATGGAACGAATGGCTCGGCAGACATCCCAGGCTCCTTAGCGACCTCGATGCGGCATCGGGAAAGCATGGATTCTCCACCGAAGCATTCTCTGAATTCAGCAACATCATTGAGGCAGGACAAACGGCACATGCCTTTGATTACTTCCTTCCCTTGACTTCCAAAGTCCTTGCAGGGAATGTCTCGGGCAAAGCGAACGCCACGATAGTAGATGCCCTTACCGTTAGGAAAGAAGATACCGAACGCGTCAAGGAGGCTTTGCCCGAAGCTTTCGACATCGCTGCCCTCAACTCCTCGGTTGCCAACTCCCTTTCCAATGACTTCAATTATATAGGCTGGGCTTGTTCGTTGATTGTCTTCCTTTTCCTGTGGCTATCGTTCCGACGCATCGAGCTGGCCGTCATATCCTTCATCCCGATGGCTGTCAGCTGGATATGGATTCTGGGCATCATGTCGTTGCTGGGCATCAAGTTCAACATCGTCAACATCATCCTCGCCACCTTCATCTTCGGCCAGGGCGACGACTACACCATCTTCATGACGGAGGGCTGCATCTCGGAATATATTCACAAATGCCCCATCCTTGCTCCCTACAAACGGAGCATCATCCTCTCTGCCCTGATAATGTTCATCGGCATCGGCACACTCATCTTTGCCAAGCATCCTGCCCTCCATTCGCTGGCAGAGGTCACCATCATTGGCATGTTCTCTGTCGTGCTGATGGCTTACCTCATACCGCCGCTTCTCTTCAAATGGATGATGAAGCGGTTCCCAAAACGATTTGAAACGCTATAGATTATGAAAGAACACATTATTGAATTGCTGTCGGGGGCGCTCCCCATGGTCAATCTCGAATCGGACTTCCTTTTCAGCGAGCTCGACTCGCTTGGCGTCACAACCATCCTGATGCTCCTCTCCGAAGAATACGGCATCCAGTTGGAGGCAAGGGACGCAACGCCGAAGAACCTCAAGACCATCGACTCTATCGTTAAGATGGTGGAAGAAAAACTTGCGAAGGAATGACGCTTGAGCAACAAATCGAACGCTTTGCCAAGACGACGCCGGACAAAGCGGCGGTCATAACCGGCAGCGAGACGCTCTCCTACTCGTCTTTATGGGGACGCGTTCAGGAGGAGGCACTACGGTTGGGGCTCAAGGAGGGCCAGCCGCATGTGTTCGTCGCTACGCAAGACACCGACTTCATCGTGACCTATCTGGCCGATCATGTCTGCGGAGCCGTTGCCGTTCCTCTCGAAGCCTCAACGCCCAAGGAACGTCAGCAGCAAATCCGCGACGAGGTCAATCTTCAATCTTCAATCTTCAATGTCTCTGACATCCTCTACACCACAGGTACGACCGGCAAGGCAAAAGGCGTGATGATTTCGTCGAGGGCTTGGACGGCCAATGCCGAGAACCTGATAGACAGGCTTGGCTTCACCTCCGACTTGCTCTTCATCATTTGCGGCCCGCTCAACCATCTTGGCAGCCTCTCCAAGATATATCCCACGCTTATGACGGGAGGCACATTATATATATTGGAGAGTCTAAAGGACATGAACGCCTTCTTTTCTGCCTTCCAGCTGCCTTTCCAGAAGTTCGCCACGTTCCTTGTCCCCTCGAGCATCAGGATGCTTTTGCAGGTTGCCTCAAAGGACTTGGCCGCTGTCGCCTCAAAGATTGACTTCATCGAGACGGGAGCCGCTGCCATCTCCCAAAGCGATATGGAGAGCCTCTGCCGCATACTGCCTTCTTCCCGCCTTTTCAACACATACGCTTCGACAGAAACGGGCATCGTTTGCAGCTACGAGTACAGCAAGTACGGCTGCGAGCCTGGCCTCTTGGGAAAGCCGATGAAGCATTCTTCCGTTCGCATCGACGAGGATGGCAGGGTGATTTGTTCGGGCCTGACCATCATGTCGGGCTATGTAGGCGCTCCCGAACTGACAGCTGACATCCTTCGAGACGGAGAAGTCTTCACTTCCGACATCGGCATCCTGGACGGGCAAGGCATGCTGCACCTGAAGGGACGGCAGGACGACGTCATCAATGTGGGCGGATACAAGGTGAACCCTGCTGAGGTGGAAGACGCAGTCAACGGCTTCGAGCCCATCGCCGACTGCATCTGCATCCCAGCCCGCCACATCCTGCTCGGCACGGTGCCCAAGCTGCTTTATGTGCCCAAGCAAGGGCATGAGGTCAGGCCAAAGGACATTGCCAGCTTCCTCCGAGGACACCTCGAAAACTACAAAATACCCCTACTCTATGAGGCCGTCGATGCCATCAGGCACACCTACAACGGCAAACTCGACCGAAAATCTTACCAAAAGTATTAGTAATATGTCTAAACAAAACCTTTTTAATGCGAAATGGGTGCTTCTGCCCATGCTTCTTCTGCCTCTCTGCATGATGGCGAAGAAAGAGAGAATCCTGTCACCTGACGGTCTTACCTATCTCGATGTGAAACTCGAGGACGGCCGCCTCACCTACTCTGCCGGCTATCGCCAACTCGTGAAAGCCAAGAAGAAAGGTGCCGTGCCCGACACGCTCGATGTGCCGATGCTCCTCGACTCGCCCCTCGGCCTCTACACCAATGTGGGCGACCTGAGCAAAGACCTTGAGTACATTCGGCAGGAAACGCCGGAAAACATTTCTCACAAGACAGAATATCGTCTGCGACAAGGCAAACAGAGCGAGATGAGTGCCGAGGAGAACAGCCTCGTCCTCGTTTTCACCAATCCCGAAGCAAAGAAGCGCAAACTGATGATGATGGTCGCCTTCCGAGTCTTCAACAATAACATCGCCTACAGTTACCGCATCATGCAAGGACAAGGAAGCCAGACCACAGCAATCGTTGTGACGGGCGAGGCTTCGGGTTTCCGTCTGCCAACGGATGCCACAGCCTTCATCTGTCCGCAGAGCGACCCGATGGTGGGATGGATGCAAACAAAGCCCAGCTACGAGGAGGGTTACATCTGGGACGAACCCATCACGAAACGCAGTCAGTACGGACACGGCTGGACCTTCCCCTGCCTCTTCCATGAGGGCGACAAGGGCTGGCTCTTGATAAGCGAGACAGGCGTCAGCAGCAACTACTGTGGCAGTCATCTCAGCGATGCCACACCCGACGGCCTCTTCACCATCGCCTTCCCCATGGAGGGAGAAAACAACGGCTTCGGCAGCACAGGTGCTCAGCTGGGGCTGGCCGACTGCAAGATATCTCCCTACGACTGGATGACGCAATGGACGCCCTATCGCACCATTACCTTCGGCCCAACGCTGAAGCCCATCGTGGAGACCACCATTACCTGGGACGTCGTGGAGCAACTTTATGAGCCAAGCATCGACTATAAGGGCTCGCGCAACACTTGGTCGTGGATTATCTGGCAAGACGCGAGCATCAACTACGACGACCAGGTGAAGTACATCGACCTGGCTGCCAGCCTCGGTTGGGAAGGCTGCCTCATCGACGGCGGCTGGTACGAGAACATCGGACGCACGGGCATGGAGAAGCTCTTTGCCTACTGCAAGGAGAAAGGCGTGCGCCCCTGGGTGTGGTACAACTCGAACGGCGGCTGGAACAATGCTCCGCAGAGTGCCCGCCAATGCATGCACAACTCCATCGTCCGCAAGAAGGAGATGAAGTGGCTGCGCGACGGTGGTGTGGCCGGCATCAAGGTGGACTTCTTCGGAGGCGACAAGCAGGAGACCATGCGACTCTATGAAGCCATCCTCTCCGACGCTAACGACTTCGGCATTCAGGTCATCTTCCACGGCTGCACGATGCCGCGAGGATGGGAGAAGATGTACCCCAACTATTGCAGCTCCGAAGCCGTCCTGGCCAGCGAGAACCTCTACTTCAGCCAAGGTTTCTGCGAGATGGAAGCCCGCCACGCATGCCTTCATCCCTTTGTCCGCAACACAACCGGCTCGATGGAATATGGCGGCACAGTCCTCCAGAAGCGCCTCCACAAAGACCCAGACAAGGGGAATACGCGTCGCACCTCCGATGCTTTTGAGCTCGCCACAGCCATCGTCTTCCAGTCGAGCGGCCAGAACTTCGCCCTCACGCCTCGCAACCTCACAGAGCAGCCTCAGTTCGAGATTGACTTCATGAAGCAGGTGCCGACCACTTGGGACGAGACGCGCTTCATCGACGGCTACCCGGGCAAGTATGTTGTCTTGGCTCGCCGCCATGCCGACCAGTGGTACATCGCCGCTCTCAACGCTCAGAAAGAGCCGCTCACCTTGTCGCTCGACATCAAGGGCTACAACGTGAAGAGCCTCATCACGGATGAAGCCAACATCACGAAAACCGTATCTCTTCCTCTAAAGGCCGACAAGAAGGGCAACGTGACGTTGAACGTCCTGCCCAACGGCGGAGCTGTCCTCTTCTGACCAGCGGAAAACTCTTGGCCAAACAGCAGGAAAGACAATCGCCCCGAGCAGCGTTCTTCCGTCTGCCTCGCCTGAAACTTCATACACAGTCTGCGTATGCACATCTGCAAGTTGCGTTTGTCCATTCGCAGGCTGTGTTTGTGTAAACGCAGCTTGCGTATCAAGAATTAAATGTGGGCATCGGGGAAATGTAATATGAAAAAAACAAAAATCCGACACAAGCTGAGGACTTTATTCCGCAGACCAAAAATCTCTTCGGACATCGTCCTCGGGCGGAGAACACTGCATCCTCACTCCCCTCCCATTCCTTGAACGGGAGAGGAAGAGCAAAGCGATGGGTGGAGTAAGGATGGAGGCTCGGTCACCCCACCTCGGCCTTCAACCACTCCTCCCCTATCAAGGCTGAGAGCCCCTCCAAGCCCGCAGGCCGTCTTTAGCTGAGAGCAATAAAACAAAATAAGGCTGGCAACCTGAGTTACCAGCCTTTCTTTTGTGCCCAGAACAGGAATCGAACCTGCACGCCTCGCGGCACGCGCACCTGAAACGCGCGCGTCTACCATTCCGCCACCTGGGCAATCTTTAGTTAAGAGTTAAGAGTTTATAGTTTATAGTTTATCTCTTCACTCGTCACTAATCTCTAATCAAAAGAAAACGAGACTCAGCGCAAAGCACCTTAATCTCGTTCGAGCGGAAAACGAGACTCGATGCTAAAGCACCTTGAGCCTCGTTTGCTCTCCGAGCGGAAAACGAGACTCGAACTCGCGACCCCGACCTTGGCAAGGTCGTGCTCTACCAACTGAGCTATTTCCGCCTGACATTATGTGAAGAGGAGGAGACTCGAACTCCCACGCCTCGCGGCACTACCACCTCAAAGTAGCGCGTCTACCAATTCCGCCACCTCTCCAACAATGTGTCTCTTCAGTAATTTCGGTGCCTCTTTCAAGGCTGCCTTGAGTGCGCTTCCTCCGAAACGCGAGTGCAAAGGTACATCTTTTTTTGAAACTGACAAAACTTTCCGACACTTTTTTACTTTTTTCCTCATTTTTTGTTCGTTCTCTTTGGAAAGAAAGCAAAAAAAGGGGCACCTCAGTAGCGAGATGCCCCACATGAATGGAGTAAGTTAAACTCACTTTATTACAACCTTCTTGCCGTTCCTGATAGCGTTGCAGCACACAGGGAGAGGTCACATCATGCAGCGTGGCGTTGTTCCTTTCGTGGGCTATCACACTTCATTTCTGCAGCATTCCGATTGCAAATTTACTATTATTTGCCCACTTATCATTTATCATTTCTGACGAAAGATTTATCATTTTCTGTAAACATTCCTTAAAATATATCATTTCATGTTTTTATAACATAATGTGTGGATTCTTATTGGGAAATAAATAGTAACTTTGTCCTGCAATAAAAACTATAAACCGAATATCTATGAAAGCATTGTCATTGACTTTAGGACTTGCGGTTGCAGCCATGATGGCTATTTCGTGCGAGCCGAAACAGGAGCCGCAGAAATCATTGGTGCTCTACTACTCACAGACATCGAACACGAAGGTTGTGGCCGAAGAGATTGCATCGAAACTTGGTGCAGACATCGAAGAGATTGTACTCGCAGAACCTTACGACGGTGACTTCCAGGCAACCATCGAGCGTTGTCTGAAAGAGCGCGAAGAGGGTGTCGTTCCAGAGATTCAACCGATCAAGGCCGACCTTTCTGCCTATGATGTTATCTTCCTCGGTTATCCCATTTGGTTCGGAACATACGCTCCTCCCGTGAATGCCTTCCTTGCTCAGGCAGATTTGAGCGGAAAGAAGGTTGTGCCTTTCTGCACTTTCGGCAGCGGCGGACTTGAGTCGAGCGTCAAGGACCTGGCCGAGAAGCAGCCGAATGCCGAGATTCTGCCCGGCTATGGTGTTCGTGCAGCCCGTTTGGAGGCTGTACCTGCAGAGGTTGACCGTTTCCTGAAGGCCGGCGGATTCATTGATGGAGAGTATGTTGCGCCTGACGACTTCCCCGAGCAACATGAAGCAAGCGAGGAAGAAGTAGCCATCTTCGATGCTGCTGTCGGCGACTATTCCATGATACATGCCAAAGCTAAGACGGTAGCGGCTCGAGCCGTTCCTGAAGGCACAGAATATCTCTTCACGGCAGAAGACCTTCCTCGCGAAGCTGACGGCAAGTTGCCTCCAGCAGGAGAATTGAAAGTTTATGTGCTTGTGGCCGAAGGTGAAGCTCCGGTCTTCACACGCGTAATAAGATAATGTGAAAAGTTGAAAAGAAGAAAAAACATGAAGAACCAGTTTAAGTATTGGGGCGAGGCGCTGATTCTCGCCATCGGTCTCTTCCTGGCAGGAGGAGCCATCAGTAAAGGTATCGTGAAGTTCAAGGAGATGGACCGCACCGTAACGGCCAAAGGTCTCTCGGAGAAAGAGGTGAAGGCCGACAAGGTGACGTGGCCTTTGAAGTTCAAAGAGCTGGGCAACGACCCGGCTGAGCTCTACGAAACCATTGCGAAGGACACTCGCACCATCGTGGAGTTCCTGAAAGCAAACGGCATCAACGACGAGGAAATCAC
>JAEEGK010010488.1_pt1 | contig 21364 bp, 19 predicted proteins | sample 8958771 | NCBI WGS metagenome assembly JAEEGK01 (sample SAMN16246547, study PRJNA631951) | gut metagenome | biome: gut microbiome; feature: rumen; material: SC-attached | host: Bos | place: Iran: Karaj | collected 2018-10 | reverse complement strand
TCCGCATTGCCCAGGTGCGTGAATACGACTACGACGAGGTCAACAAGGCCATCGAAGATCTTGTGGAAACCGCCAAATTGTACGACAATATGGAAACGGTGCGCAAGATGAAGCAAATCGTGCCTGAGTACAAGAGCAATAACTCCATCTACGAACAGTTGGACAACGAGCCGGAGGCGAAGTAGCAAATACTATTATGAAAACAAAATCCTTTAAGGATATCGACTATTCCGGACAGGTTCTGGAAGGTATCGATTTTTCCGGCTGCACGCTGGTGAACGTTAATTTCAAGAACGCCACCCTGAGGCACTGCAGCTTCGACGAGGCAACTCTGGACGGCTGCGATTTCGATCATTCCGGCAAGGCGGCCGAGCCCACGCTGCAGAGCGTCTCCTTCCGAAAGGCGACCCTCGAGAACTGCCGTTTCCGCTATGCCAACATCTCCTGGAGCGACTTCCGCTATGCGCGGATTAACAACGCTACCTTCGAGGATGCAACGGTGGATTTCTGCGACTTCTATCGCGCGTTCTTCGAGGGCGTAGTGCTCTTCAAGCATTCATCCTTCTCCAACTGCAGCATCTTCAACACTTATTTTGGAGATGGCTCCAACATCCGCAGGGAGAATCTCTTCCGCGGGCGCATCCTACAGCAGGATAAGGCGGCCTACACCAAGTTCCTGTTGGACTGGCACAACTACGGCACCGGGGTGCGCACGAACGACCGCAGCCAGGTGTCCGACTGGGATCCGTCCGAGGCGGTGAAATCCCGCTGGGCTGATGCTGAGGATATCTACAAGACTCTCAATGGTTTATGGAACGAGAAGGGCTACATTGCGGATGCCAACTGGGGCTATGTGCAGGGCCGTCGCATGGAACGTCGCCGGATGATCGCGGAGCTGAGCGATTCCAAGATTGGCTTCTGGAAGAAGGCCGGGAACCTCTGGCGTATCCTTATGAATTTCCTTTCGGACCTGCTTTTTGGTTACGGCGAGAGCATGTTCAAGATGGTGATGACCTACATCGTGACGGTGTTCATCTTCGCGATGCTTTTCTGCGCCGAGGTCTCGCCCCTGAAGTACCTGGAAGCCCTTGGCATCAGCCTCAAGAACATGGCCGGCATGGACTCCGACGTGCTGCAGGACGTCTCGCCCCTGGTTGATATGCTCAACCTCGTGCAGACCACCATCGGCATCTTGCTTACTGGTATCTTCGGCTTTATTCTTGGGAATAAGATTAGGAATCAGTAGGACTTGCATGGCCTAGCTGCTTGCCTGGCTGCTAGCACGACTCACTTTTCGCCGCCTGGCGCTCGCTTTCTTCCCCTTCCTGGTTTCCGCGTGGAGATAACTGTCTGGCGTTCAATGCATTACGTGTTTTGCCTTCCCTTGCTCGAGGGAAGGCAAAACCGTTAAATAGCTATGTGTCAATCAGTTGACCCCACGCCCCCGAGGAATACAAAATGTTCAAAAGTTCCTCACAAAATATTCAATTCTCTAACATTTCACTGGAATATTATTTTGTATTCTTCAACTTTCTTGGCTAGCGGTAGGGGATAGGCCCTCGAAGTGGAAGGCATCCGCCAGAAGTGGAGATCCATATAATCCACAAACGCCCCAACTGCCGGTACCCTGCATCCAAGCCACCCTGCTACCAGACCGGAGGCCTTTTCGCCGGTGGTAACGATGGTGTGGCAATCGGGAATTTGCCGCAGCAAAGCCGGAATATCCGTGACTTGAACTACTTCTAGAAACGCATCGGAGGCATTGTCGCGCAGTCGGCGCACTTCGCAGGCGGTGTCGTAGAACGCCAGACCCTCACGGGTGCAAAACTCCCGTATGGCTGCCTCGTCAAATCGTTTTTCGACAGGCACGCAGAACCGGTCGCGGTCTCCGAAGAAAATGATCCCCATTATCCTCCAGAAGTCGTTGATCCAGTTGGGGTAGTAGAATGGCATGCACCAGCGGTGAGGCTGGGGCGGGAAACTCCCCAGAAAGAGGATGCGGGCGCCGTCGGGCAGGAATGGCTGGAATGGGTGTTTCTCCGTTTTCATCTCCCAAAGATACACTTTCTGCCGCAGAATTCGTATCTTTACCAAAACAAACGAAAGTATTATGGAACAGAAGTTTTGTCAGAGCTGCGGCATGCCGCTGACCGAGGATCTGAAGGGCACGAACGCCGACGGCACCAAGAACGAAGACTATTGCATCTACTGCTATAAGGACGGCAAGTTCACCATGGACTGCACGATGGAAGAAATGATCCAGTTCTGCGCCCAGTTCGTCGACGAAGTAAACAAGAATCTGCCTCAGCCCATCACCCGCGAGCAATACATCGCCTCCATGCGCCAGTACTTCCCCCTGCTTAAGCGCTGGAAGAAGTAAGACGTAATTTTATTAGACAACTAACCCGGTGCAGAAAGCCCCTTTCTGCACCGGGTTAACTGTATATTTTTTTGCAAGGTTTGCAAGGATTTGTGGAGAGATTGCATCAGACGTAACTTTGCAAATAAAGGAGAAGTCATCCTATGACGAAGAGATATACATATACGCCAGAGAGTTTGCTTGGCAGGGATGGGAGAATCAGTGTTGTCAACTGCATCCATGCTGCTTCGAAGATGCTGAAGGGCAAGAGACTTACCAACCAGAGTATTAACAAGGCAATGGACGCATTGAAAGGCTTGGGCGAATGCATGGGAATGAATGCGATGGAAGCGCTTGCCTTCGTGCCGGTATTTGACCGTGATTTGGCGGAAACTTCCACCGGTGTTGCGAATCTGGCAGATTATTTCAATTGCCCTGTCCTTGACGTAATGACATATTATATTAATTTGTGTGATCTGGAGAAGAAAGGGTATCTGACGCTGGAAAACACTGGGGCTTGGGCACCTTTGAAGCGCAAATACAGGGTGAATTCCAATGTGCTGGAGGCTATCCTGCAGGGGAAGGACGTGAAGCAAAACAAGGAGCCTGAGAAGCAGAAGAAGTTGGACCAATGCGATTTCTGCCGGCTGGTTTCCACCATGGCCGATGCCAGGGAGAAGAAGGATATGGACACACAGGAGCTGCTTGGGAATATCCTGCAAATGGAGGAGGCTTTCAAGTCCTTAAATCCCATTATGTCGCTGCGGGAAAAGGGGATTAGTATCGAAAATAGGGTTGTTTTCTACATCATTTGCGACGATTATGCCTTCAAGATGGATAGGTCGACAGACTTGCCAGATGTGCTGAATGCAGTTTTTGATACACCAGGAGACCGTCTTTCTTTCCGTAGTTCTGTCTTGCAGCTCGAGAATCCGTTGATGAAGGAGGGGTGGATGGAAGGGGTAGGTGAAGACGGCGTCAGACTCACGAATCAGGGCATTATACTCTTTCTTGGAGAGATGGCCAAAGCGTTCCTTAAGCCCATTGATGGGCTGGATTGCTATGGATTTGCGGCAGCCGTGAATAAAATCTATCAGGATGCCGATGAGGATCGGCCTGGATTCTCGGAAGAGATAACTACAAAACTGTTCCGCATGGAGTGTGTAAATACGCAACTCCCATTTGTAGGTAAGCTGCAGAAGGAGCATGATGCGCTGGACCGTTTCCTTTTCTATATGGTCTGCTATGAATGTATGGAAGACAGCGCTTTTGAATTGAGCGACTTATCTTGCATTTACCCCAAGGCCAAGTCGGTGCGGGTGGCCCATATGTTCAAGGCCGAAGAACATCCGCTGCAGAAAGGAAAGCTGGTAGATTGCAGTAAGAAAGGCTTTTTTGACAACTCTGTTCTTACGCTCACAGACAACGGCAAGCGGCTATTCTTTGGAGATGATGCCCGAAATTTTATGGAGAAGGTGGGCGGCCGGGACTATTTCCTTCCGGAGAAGATTGTGGCCAGGAAACTATTTTTTGCCGATAATCTCCAGCAACAGCTGGCCCTTTTACAGAAAAGTTTGGAAGAGGAGCATTATGATATGCTTCGTAAGCGCCTGAAAGAGAAGGGGTTGCAGAGGGGGATAGCCGCCTTGCTCTATGGGCCGCCAGGGACTGGAAAGACAGAAAGTGTTATGCAAATGGCCAGAGCAACAGGCCGTGCTATCTATCATGTTGACATCAGCGCTACCAAATCCTGTTGGTTCGGGGAAAGCGAAAAACTTATCAAGGACGTATTCAAAAAGTACGAGGACCTTTGCGACAACAGTGAAATTTGTCCCATCCTTCTTTTCAATGAGGCCGATGGCATTTTTTCTAAACGAAAAGACTCCGATTCCTCCAATGTCGCTCAAACGGAGAATACCATCCAGAACATTATCCTTGAAGAGATGGAACGTCTGAATGGAATCTTAATCGCCACCACCAATATGGCAGACAATTTGGATGGTGCATTTGAAAGGCGTTTTCTGTTCAAGATCAAATTCGATATGCCGTCGCTGGAAGCTCGGAAGAGTATCTGGCATGCAAAGATGCCTTCTCTCAATGATTCTGAGGCGAAGGCGTTGGCCGCTGATTTCTCTTTAAGCGGTGGCGAGATTGACAACATCGTCCGGAAGGCAACAATTATGGAAGTCCTCAATGGAGGTGAGCCAGATCTTCAAGAGATAACACGTCTCTGCCGGGAAGAAAAACTGCACGGTGACAAGGCTCGGATAGGTTTTTCATATTATCAATAAAAAGCTTGATAATTGTAAAATATCAAATATATTACTGATATTCCTTGTATATCTATAAAAATATTGATATTTTTGCCAAAAGAAAGATTTTAAACATATGGTAGCTACAATTTCGGCAGATATCGTTCGTTCCACGTCGCTGTCCACGCAGGATATGATAAAGTTGCGCAACAAATTGCATGGATTATTTGAAGACTTTGAAAACAAATACCCGGGCTTTTGGGCTAGGATTGTGCGTGGAGACAGTATTGAGTGTTTTGTCCCGGATTATCGTTCCGCGCTCCGAATCGCTATATTAATTAAGTTGTTCGTGAAGGTACAAACGGCTGGCTATGATTGTCACGAGTTGCTTCATCGGCACGGAATTCGGTTTTCCATTGGTATTGCAGAAATCAATTATGCTGACAAGGAGGATGACATCATCAATGGCAGAGCCATCAATATTTCCGGCAGGAACCTTGATATGATCGGCAGAAAAGATTATATTTACACAGCATTCGAAATGGACCGGGCCCCGCAGTCTTTAAGCAATTTGCTGGACTCGTATGTAGCTATGGCGGGGAACCTGGCCGATTCCTATTCGGCAAAGCAGGCCGAGGTGGTTTTTTATAAACTACTGGGCTTGAAAGAGGTAAAGATTGCGGATCTTCTGGGTATTTATCAGTCGGCGGTGAATACCCGTTCCAGCGGTGCCCAATGGCGGCTGTTGAATATGGCAATCAGGGATTTTGAAGAACTGGAGTTTTAGAACTTATGTGGATGGATTTGTTCATGAGCCTTTTATTGGCTCATTTGGTGGCGGACTTCGTGTTGCAGGCCCGGAATGGTTGCAAGGACAAAGTGGAGAGGAAATGGCGTAGCCTATACCATTATTGGCACGCAGCGATTGTGTTTGTAATATCCTGGCTTGTGTCTTGGGATGTGCGTTTTTGGTGGTGTGCTCTTTTGATTGGGTTAACGCACTTTGCGATTGATATGTGGAAATCCTATCGCGAGGAGAATGTAGTATGGTTTTCTGTGGACCAGATTCTGCACATCCTCATCCTGGTGGGCGTATCTGTCTTGTGGTGTGGGGTGCACGATTGGAGCATTCCATTTGGTTTGGCTCCAAAAACCATAGCCATTGCAGTGGCGGCATTGGTATGCTGGAAGCCGGCCAATATCTTTATCAAACTAATGCTCAAGCACTATAGCGTGAATATGCCGGATGACGATGCTAAAACCGGATTCAATGCCGGTGCGCTGATCGGTATTCTGGAACGCTGGCTGATTCTGGCATTTGTGCTGATGCAGCACTACGAAGCGCTGGGCCTTCTGGTTGCCGCAAAGTCCATAATACGCTTTGGAGATGCGCAGACCAGAAAATCTGAGTATGTCCTTGCCGGCACGTTGTTAAGTATCTTCATCGCAGTGGTGGCGGGGTTGATGGTGGGGGTTCTTTCATAAACTATTCTGGACCTTGTGGCATCCTGGCTCCTGTCGGTGGTGCGCAAATCTTTGCAAACCTTGCAAGGATTTGCGGGCGGCTTAAACACTCTGTAACTTTGCAGAAACAGGAGGACGTATGAAAACGAAAAAGTTAACGGTGCCGCTGATGGAAAAGGGGGAGCACGGGAATCGGAATCTGAACGGAACTTGTATGACTGGAAGGTCCAGGGAGTTGTTGCTGGAAATCAAATCGCTGCTGGATGTGTTTGCGCCATCAGGAGATGACTATAGGCACGGGCTGTGGATAGAGGTGCCTCGTGGGAAGCCTGAGGATTGGTGCTCGTTCCGCGATGCCAGATGCTATTATAATGAGTATATAAATACAAGGGAAGACTATCTGAAGGAGTGGGAAGTGTGGAATCCGAAGGAAACTCAGTGGTATCATTTGACGATGACCCGGTACAAGGGAAAGACGTATCTGCATATCGTGCAGAACGATCATTGGTGGTGCTTGCTGCATGACGATGAGGGGAAACCGGCCCATGTTGAAGATTGGTCTTGGTACCTCGAACCTCTTGCCGCCTTCCTCCGGAAGAAGATTCCAGCCATAGCGAAGGACGTGGAGGCTTATAACCGGTATGTGGATGAGCATCTGCCCAAGCGGCAACGGACGGGCAGGATTGCCCGCAAGGACCTAAACCGTATTGTTCCCTGGCAACGTCGAAGACCTCGGAACATTCGAAAAGTAATCCGGATGCTGAAGGAGTGTATAGCCAATGAGGAAATCTACGAACGGCTTAAAGAAGGGGAGAAGGTGGAACAGCTGCCGCCTTTCTATCGGGAGCCGCTTCCCCATATGAGCATACGGATATATGCAAAATATTTCCGTGCTGCCTATGGTGCATATAAGGAGCATTTCCGCCATCTGTGCAGGAGAAGCCGGCAGGAACGGGAAGAGTATGCGATGTGGCAGGAAGAGGAGGCAGGCCTGACGGACATTGAATTCTATCGTCGTTTTCAGCTTGGCCGACACGGGGAGATAACGGACGAGACGGACTTTGATAGCGAGCAGGCCTTTAAGGATATGGCCTTTGACCATTACGGGGAGCTAGGTCTGTCGCGCAATGACGTGCATGCAACGGACTATTATACGCCTGGCGGCTGGTTGATCACGTTTGGCGTGAGCTATTCTGCTTGGGTAGATGCGGGCTGTGAGATTGCGCTTGCGCTGTATGAGGCCGGTGCTCCGCTGTTGATGCATGACGCCAAGAAAATTCTGGACATCCTGGAAGGGAAGGACTATGTAAAGCTTACGCCACACACTTTCCACGATTACCTGAATCATCATGACGAGGGGAGCGTCTTTGCCCTGCCCTATGAATGTTATCTGGATAGGGAGGAAGAGTTGACGCGAGCCCAGTATGATGAGATTGTCTCGCTGGCCGAATGGGACGAGGAGGATCAACTGGTTCTGGATACTACGGTCCCATTGGAGGATGCCATTTATGACCTCATCCGCGATGAGGTCACAGAGCCTTTGACACTGTGCGGAATACTTGAGCGTCTGGAAGACAAGTATGATATGGTGTTGGGAATAACCGACTATTCAGACCATCAGCATTGTTATATCTTTGAGCATTCGCCGGATGAAATTCGTATTGAGGAGAACGAGAAGGAATTCGAGACTGTCAATGAGGCAATATATTATCTGCTGGGACGGTATGTTGAAGTAAAGACAAAGGTTAATGCTGAACGGGTGAGGCGATGATTGTTTTCATTGCGTTTTAATTATAAGTACGATAAAGACATGAAGATCCAATACGCATCGGATTTGCATCTCGAGTTCGCGGAGAACCGTCAGTTTATGGGAAAGGTTGGTTTGGAGCCGGCAGGGGATATTCTTGTGCTCGCTGGGGATGTGTCGTACCTGGCTGATAGGAAATCAATCGGAAATCCTTTCTTTGACTGGTGCGCAGCGAATTTCAAAGAGACTTTTATTGTGCCCTGAATTCAGCATTTCAGGTGAATATGGATGAGTTTATTGAAGCATCTGGGGTGAATTATTGGATTTATGGCCACACGCATTTCGCGGGAGGCTCGGGTGGCAAGATAGGCAATACGACATTGTTGTGCAATCAGCTTGGCTACGTTGCATACTGCGAGCACCATGATTTTGTGCCGGGTGCTATCATTGAGCTATAAATTACACGTTGTCTTAAGCAGTAACGGAAATGAGTGGCTCTCCCAAAGCAATCGATAGTTGAGCGATAGATCGGAGGGTAAGATTCGGGAAACCTGTTGTCCACCGGGAGACAACAGCTTCGCTTTTGCCCAGTTTACGGGCCAAATCTCGTTGAGACATTTTTTTCTCCTTGAGAATTGTATCAATTCGTGCGATAATTTCAGCCGATAGTTGCATTTCCGCCATAATTTCAGGTGAAATGCTAGCAATTCTTTCTTTGAACCATTCCTGCTTATTACGCATACTCATTCTTATTTAGATTTCGAAAACCACATCTTCAACGCCTGTGAGCTCTTTTTCTTGAATACTCACGTGTCCATTTGTTAACTTATTGTTTAGTATCTTTTCAAATCTTTGCAAATCAAGTACATAACCATATAGTTTCGGGTTGTTCTCATAGGGGCCCGGGCTTTTGATACCTCCATTCCCAAGTATTACAATTTGGTCGGTAAGCCTTAAACAATATAGTCTCAGTTTTCCACCTTCTAGTGGGACAGCCGCAACGTTATCACTCATTTTCCCTTCTGGTCGAAAGAAGCGTTCAAGGGCGCCAAAAGCCAGGATCTGTTGCAGAGCAGCAATTATCCGCTGATAACTCTTGTTGAAGCTGGCATTCATTTCAAACTCGGCAACGAACTTTTCAAATTCGGTTGTTCCATCCATTTCAAAACTAATGGAATACAAGGTTGTCCTTTCAGACTGCCCGATAATATCCAGTGTTGTTTTCTTTTTCATCGCAAATATAATAAAAGATTAACATATATGCTAATTTTTGAGGACTATTCGCAATAAGCCATAAGCGTTGCACACGTTCGGTAAACTCCGCTCGGGACCCTTTTGATGTAGTATCCCGCGGCCTTGCGGGCGCCGATGGCCTGCACGAACTTCTTCTTGATGCGAGAGATGTTGGCGTAGAAGACGTGTTTGGATTCGGAGCAGAGGGATACAAGGGCGTTTTCGCGGAGGGTGGGGTCGTCGAAGCAGGATTCGCGGGCGTAGATGTCGCAAAGCTCCTGCCAGTAGAGCACCAAATCATCGGCCGCTAGGCCCTCCGGATGATCGAGGAAGAGACGATAGAGCGTGCGTTCTGCCGGGTTGAGGTAAATCTTGGAGCCCTCGGAGGGCAGAAGGATCCAGCCCCGGTGGTTTCCCGGGACGACAGGCCTAATCTTTCTACGGTTATCCATAGTCAACTATCTCCTTTTTTGCAAATTTCAGCTGGGAAATCAGCAAAAACAAGCAATTACAAGCTTGTATTTGTTTGGAAATGTCGATTGTTTTGTTAAGACCGTTTTGCGTTATTCATACCTATTGACTATCTTCGTAGTGGAAAGAAAAATGATGTATGGAAACGATGGCCGGCATACAGGCGCGCATTGCGTGGGAACTGCTTTTCGGGGGGAGCGGAAGCCTCCTGAATGAGCCCGGTGCCGATTATGCTGGCATGCTGGAGGGAATGGAGGCGGCAGAATTGCTGGTGCTTTTGGAGAAGGTGCAGGAGCGCCTGAAGGAGTTGCAGTTTTCCTCCGAGCCCACCAAGCTATATATAGATAAAGGATACAATATCCGGCTTGGTTCTCCCGACGGTGCAAGCCTTCCGTTAAGGCCTCTGGTCAAGGCGCTGTTCGTGTTTTTCCTGAAGCATCCGGAAGGAATCCTTCTCAAGGAGAGAGGCCTCTATGAGGCGGAGCTGAACGATATCTACGCTACCATCAAGCCGAATACTCCAGAGGAAGAGCGGCGTAAACGCATCCGCAGGCTTGTGGACCTGACCGACAATTCTTTCAGTGAAAAGGCCTCGGAACTCAATGCCAAATTGGAACAGGTGTTCCCGGAAATGGCAGACAATTATAAGATTCACGGCACCAACGGCTATCCACGCCGGATTCCGCTGGACCCGTTAATGATAATATGGCAATGATTATGACCCGTGAACAAGAAATATCCCGAGTGACGCTTGTCGGCAGTGTGGTGAACCTGCTGCTTGTGGTGGTGAAGGCCGTGGCAGGCATTGTGGGGCATTCGGCGGCTATGATCTCGGATGCGGTGCATTCGCTGTCAGACTTCATTACAGATATCGTCGTCCTCATTTTCGTGCGTATCAGCGGCAGGCCGCAGGATGAAGACCACGATTATGGGCACGGGAAGTACGAGACCATCGCGACACTCCTCATTGGCCTGGCGCTGGCTGCGGCGGCAATCGGCATCGTTGTATCAGGTGCTGCCAAGCTGGCCCACTGGCTGCAAGGGGAGCAACTCCCGAGCCCCGGCAAACTTGCCCTCTGGGCCGCGCTCGTCTCCATCGTAACTAAAGAGATCCTCTACCAATACACCCGCATCAAGGGCCGCAGGCTCGACTCGCCTGCTCTTGAGGCCAACGCCTGGCATCACCGGTCAGACGCCCTCTCATCCATCGGCGCAGCCATCGGTATCGGTGGAGCCATCCTCCTGGGAGACCGCTGGACCGTCCTCGACCCCCTGGCCTCCATCGTGGTGGGCGCCATGCTGGTGAAAGTGGCCTGGGACCTACTGGGGCCGTCCTTCGGGGAACTTACCGACAGTTCGCTGCCTGCCGCCACGGAGCAGGAGATGCTGGAAATCATCCGTTCCGTGCCCGGGGTGGAGGATCCGCACAACCTTCGCACCCGCCGCATCGGCAAGCGCATCGCCGCCGAGGTACACATCCGTCTGGACGGTGGGCAGACCCTCGAGGAGGCCCACGAGAAGGCCTCCGAGGTGGAAAACCGCTTCCGTGATCGTTTCGGGCGGGACTCCCACATTATAGTGCACATGGAGCCCAAAAAATAACTATCTTTGCGTACCACATAAAATAGAAATGCAACTACATATAACATCTGAAACCGGCAAACTCAAGGAAGTAGTCCTCGGGCTGCCGTACTCCAACGGGCCGGCTCCCACGCTGGAAGAGGCCTTTGACAGCAAGTCCTACGAATCCGTCAAGAACGGCGTATACCCCACCGAACAGGCCATAGTACGCGAGATGGAGGCCTTCGAGGCCATCCTCAAGAAGCATGGTGTGAAGGTACACCGGCCTGCGCTGGTAACCAATTGCAACCAGGTATTCGCCCGCGACGTGGGCTTCGTCATCGACGACAAGATCATAGTCTCCAACATCATCCCCGACCGCCAGGCTGAGATCGATGCCTACGAGCCCATCTACCGCCACATCCACTACAAGAATATCTACAACCTCCCCGAGGCCGTGCACGTGGAGGGCGGCGACGTCATCCTCTACAACGGCATAGTCTTCGTGGGGCAGTATAACTTCCCGGATTATCCCACGGTGAAGACCGCCCGCACCAACGCGCTGGCGATGGATTACCTCAAGATGATTTTCCCGGACAAGGACATCGTGCCCCTGAACCTCCGCAAAAGCGACACCGACCCGTACGAGGGCATCCTCCATCTGGATTGCACCTTTATGCCGGTAGGCCGGGGGAAGGCCATCATCTACCGGGACGGCTTCATCAATCCGCGCGACGCGCAGCATCTGGTGGACCTGTTCGGGCAGGAGAACGTGTTCGAGCTCACGAAGGAAGAGATGTACTGGATGAACTCCAATATCTTCTCCATTTCGGAGGATGTGGTGGTGGTGGAAGAGCACTTCACGCGCCTGAAGGGGTGGCTGGAGGCCCAGGGCATCACCGTGGAAACGGTCCCTTATCGTGAAATCTCCAAGATGGGCGGCCTCCTGCGCTGCTCCACCTTGCCTTTGGTGCGTGAGTGATGGGTAAACTTGCAATGATTGCCTTCGGCGGGAATGCGCTCCTCCGCGCCGGACAGAAAGGCACTTTCGACGAACAACTCGAGAATGTGGAGCGCACCTGCGAGCGGCTCGTTCCCCTGATCGAGAAGGGGTATGACATTGTGATAGGCCACGGCAACGGCCCCCAGGTGGGGAACGCCCTGCTGCGGCATGAGGCCGGAAAGAAGATGTTCGACATGCCGGCGATGCCGATGGATTTCTGCGGCGCGGAGACCCAGGGCTCGATTGCATACCTGATAGAAACCGCCCTCGAGCGCGTACTCAACCGAGCCGGCATCCACCGCCGCATAGTCTCCCTGGTCACCCGGGTGGAGGTTGCGGCCGACGATCCTGCCTTCCAGCGGCCTACAAAGCCAGTTGGGCCTTATTATAAGGAGATGCCTCAGGATGGGGCGACCTACAAGGAGGACCCCCGCGGCCTCGGCTGGCGCAAGGTGGTGGCATCACCGAAACCAATCGATGTCCATAATATAGATTTGATCGAGAAACTGGCCCGCGAAGGCTGCATCGTGATAACGGTCGGAGGCGGCGGTATCCCCGTCATCAAGAAACCCGACGGCTACCGCGGCATCGAGGCCGTTATCGACAAAGACCTCGCCAGCACCCTCTGCGCCATCCAGATGAAGGCCGACGAATTCTACATCCTCACCGATGTCGCAAAGGTCTACATCAACTTCCGCAAACCCGACGAGCAGGCCCTCGACGCCATCACTGTGTCGGAGGCCGAACGCTATCTCGCCGAAGGCCAGTTCGCGGAAGGATCCATGGCCCCCAAGGTGCGTGCAGGTATACTTTTTGTGAAGAATGGAGGTGCACAGTGTGTTATCACCGAGGCCGGGCAGCTCGGGAATCCTGCCTGCGGAACTAGAATAATTCCTTAAAAGATATGTCAGTCAATTTAAAGAACCGCAGTTTCCTTAAACTGCTCGATTTTACCCCCGAAGAAATTCAGTATTTCCTGGACCTTGCCGCCGAGCTCAAGCAGGCGAAGCGCGAAGGCAGAGAACGTAAGACGCTGGTAGGCAAGAACATAGCCCTCATATTCGAGAAGACGTCCACCCGCACCCGCTGCTCCTTCGAAGTGGCGGCCTACGACCAGGGCGCGCACGTGACCTATCTCGGCCCCAGCGGTAGCCAGATCGGCATCAAGGAGACCATGAAGGATACCGCCCGCGTGCTCGGGCGCATGTACGACGGCATCGAGTACCGCGGCTTCGCGCAGACGACCGTGGAGGAACTCGCCAAGTATTCCGGCGTACCCGTGTGGAACGGCCTGACTAACGAGTTCCATCCTACCCAGATCCTCGCTGACTTCCTCACCATGAGGGAGCACTCCGACAAGCCCCTGAACCAGGTCTCGTACGCCTATCTGGGCGACGCCCGCTTCAACATGGGCAACTCCCTGCTGGTAGGCGGTGCCAAGATGGGCATGGACGTGCGCATCGTGGCTCCCAAGGCCCTCCAGCCCGCTGCAGAGCTTGTGGCCGAGTGCCGAAAGGTCGCTGCTGAAACCGGCGCGCGCATCACCATCACCGACGACGTGGACGCCGGCGTGAAGGGCTGCGACTTCATCTACACCGACATCTGGGTCTCCATGGGCGAGCCGGACGAGGTCTGGAAGGAGCGCATCGCCATGCTGATGCCTTACCAGGTGAACGCCAAGTTGATGGCTCGCACGGGCAACCCCAACTGCAAGTTTATGCACTGCCTGCCTTCTTATCACAATCGCGACACCAAGGCGGGGGAGGATGTGTACCAGAAATTCGGGCTTGATGGAGTCGAGGTGACGGAGGATGTGTTCGAGAGCCCTGCCAGCATCGTTTTCGACGAGGCGGAGAACCGCATGCATACCATCAAGGCCGTCATGGTCGCAACCCTCGGAGACTAGATGAAAAGGTTAGTTATATCTTTGCTGGCCCTGACGCTCTGCGCCGGGGCTTTTGCCCAGTGGGAGATTGAGAGTAGGGATTACAAGATATCTAAAAAGGATATGAAGTCTGCGAAGGAGCTTCTCGAAGCTCCTTCGCAGACTGTCATCTTCCCGAATCCTTCAGAAGGTGCTCAGTGGTATCCTTCTGCAAGTCTCGGTCTCTTCCTCCATTGGGGCATCCACTCCATGATTGGCGCACAGCCGTCGTGGAACATGATAAAGGGTTACAGATGGGGAGGGGAGTATCACAGCCGGCAGGAGTACTATGACCAGGCGAACCATTTCAATCCTGGGAACTACTTCGAGAATTACCTCGCGGCAGCGCGGGAAGCTGGCTTCAAGTATGCCGTGCTGACCACCCGGCATCATGATGGATATGCCCTCTGGCCCTCGCGCTATGGCATCGGCGTCAAGCAGTACATGGGCGGCCGGGACCTGGTTCGCGAGTACGTGGACGCCTGCCACAAGACTGGCATGCGCGTGGGCTTCTACTTCTCCCCGCAGGACTGGCATTATCCGGGCTATCGCCCTGATACTGAGTGGGATGTGGAGACCTGGGGGCATCGCCCGCCGGTGCAGGATACGGTGCAGAACCGGAAGGACTTCGAGAAGTTCTTCGCCTACGTGATTGCGCAGCTGGAGGAACTGCTGACCAACTATGGCCGCGTAGACGTGCTGTGGCTGGACGGCATGGGCTGGTACGGCATCCCCGTAAGCGACCTGCAGACCGAACGCGTCTACGCCTGGATCCGTTCGCTGCAGCCGGACATCGTGATAAACGACCGCTGGGGGAATATCGTCAACCCCGACAATCCCGCCGGCACCTCGATGCGGATAGGGGATTTTACCACGCCCTTCGAGTGCCAGACGCCGACCTACGTGCCCTCGGAGTGGTGGGAGCACTGCCACATCTGGACCGGCAAGGGTGGCGGCTGGGGATACAATACCAAAGGTCTCTTCCGCCCTCTCGGCTGGTTCATGGAGGAATTCGTGGCCTCCCGTTCGCTCGGGGGCAACTTCCTACCCAACGTCGGTCCTTCCGGCTCAGGCGACATGCATCCGAATTTCTACAAGGAGATTGCAGGGTTGAAAGAGTGGATGGCGACCGGCGAGGAGTCGCTGATCGGCTGCGGGCCTACTCCCGGCGTGGAGAGGAGTAATGTGCCGCTGACGACGAGGGGGAAAGATATTTGGTACGCCCACCTGCTGGGTGGCTTCAAGGGCCAGGTTTCTGTCAAGACCGACCGCGCGCCGTATTCGGTGACCCTGCTTCGCACCCGCGAAAAGATTCCCTACATCTACCGTGATGGTTTCCTGAATTTCAAACTGCCGGATTCGATGAGGGAGGGTATAGACGACGTGGCGAAGATCACCTTCTCCGCGAATCCTACCGAGCTTGATGTGGTGAGCGATGCCGCGCGGATCAAGGCTAAGAAGCTGATCTGCTTTGACTTGGATGCTACGCTTACCGAACACCGCATGCCCCTGGAGCCCGCCGCCCGCGAGCTTCTGGAGAAGCTCTCCGAGAAGTACGACCTGGTGATGAGCGCCGCCGGCAACTGCCCCCGCGTGTACAAGCAGATGGGGAATTTCCCTGTGCCCATCGTGGGCAACTACGGCATGCAGGAAAGCGCCATCGTGGACGGCGAATTCAAGATCATCCGCGAGGATACCTGCCCGGCCGACACCGCGTTCATAATGAAATGGTGCCAGTACTTCCGGGACAAATACGGCTATACATCCTATTCAGGAGACCCCGTTGAGTTCCACGCCAGCGGCATGGTGACCTTCGGACTCATGGGCACCGCGCCCGACAAATACGAAAAGTTGAAGTTCGATCCCGACAAGGCCAAGCGCCGCGCCATGTATCCCGAGGTGCTCGAGGTCTTCAAGGATTACGCCGTGTATATCGGTGGCTCGACTTCGTTTGACTTGACTCCCCGCCAGTACAACAAGTTCGACGCTACTTTAAGGTACGCCCACGAGCACGGATATTCTCTGGATGACTGCCTCTTCGTCGGCGACGACCTCGACGACGGTGGCGGCGACTCCCACATCCGCCTCTACGGCATGGATTATATCAGGATTTACGACTACCGCAAAACCCCCGAAATGCTTCGCTTCATGTGGGAGTAGGGGGCGCGGCAGTTTAAGAGATTTTTGTAATGAAAAATAAGTGAATAAAGCACCTTTATAGCAATATCATCAGCGGCAAGACAACAAGCAGGCTCAGGCCGCTGAGAACACCGTAGCTGATTGCCGCGGTACTTACTATAGCTTTCTGGGTTTCAGGCGCGATCCAGTTGGTGCGGACTTCGTAACAGATGCCCTGATCATTCATAAAGAACTGGATGTAACTCTTATCGACATCATAGTCCACATTCCCGAAACTATCCACACGGGAAGAACTCCTGAACTTCTCATAAACAAGGATATATCCGCCTGCGCCATCGGAAACATCACGGTCCGGAGCGCCGAAATCACGCACGATTTGATTATGGGTGCTGCCCTTGTAAAGATTATTGTAATACTCTGTCCCGGAGGTGAAATTGCCAATCCTCATCACCGAACAGCCCGTCATTGCCAGAACAGCAACAATTATTAAAAGAATCTTTTTCATAGTCGGCCTCCTTTTTAAGCAAATGCGCTTCTATAGCAACACTTGCAAAAAGCAGACCATCACTCCTGCGAATCTATCATCTCCTCGAAGCCGGTGAGGGCGGCGAAGGGGGCGAACTGGGCGGCGCGGTCCCGCAGGGACATGCGCGGATGCTTCACCGGATCCGGCTCGGGATGCGGCAGGTCCAGCATGTCGGCGTATTTCTGGAAAGCGTTTTTCTCGAACTCGTTCATGCCTTGTGTCCTCCTATTGTCTTGTTGCGTTCCCTGGCAGTCGCTCCTTCCTCAAAGTTCATCCCCTTCAGGATGGCGTTCTTCCCGAATTTCCGGCGGATTTCCAGGATAGCCTCCTGGCGGCTGCGCTCGCGGTCGGTATCCTGCTCGGCCTCGAAAAGGTCCAGCTGAACCCCTTCGGCCCGGGTTTCCGGCACCACGTGATTCGCCACGACATACATCCTCCGCACCAGCAGCCTGCGGTCCACGATGCGGTCGAAGAGATCTCCTACCGCCTTCAGTATCAGTTCGGTAGATGATGTCTGCCGCCCGAGGTTGGCCGAGCCATGCGCAGGTTTCGGCACCGGGCGGCCGTACCAGTCCGTGGTCACCGCGCCGCGGAAAGACTGACGGCCGTTTTTGGGCGCGAGGCTGTCCGTATCGTAGCACACCGTCAGCACCACCTGGTCGCACAGCACGCGCTGCTCCACCATCTCCAGCACCAGTTGGTCAGCGATTTCTAGAACAACCACCCGCGCCTTTTCAAAGGTATAAGGCTCGCTCAGCACCTGCCCGTGGCTCAAGCTGTGGCCTTCCGGCCGATAACTTTTCACCTGGGCGATGGTGCAGGGCTCCCATCCCCACGCGTGGTCACTCAGCAGCTCTGCGTTCACTCCGAATTCCTTGTAGAGGATCTCCGGGTTTGTCAGCGAGCATCGTGCTACATCTCCCAGCGTGTGCATCCCCTTGTTTTCCAGGCGATTAGCCAGTCCGCGACCGATGCGCCAGAAGTCGGTGAGGGGCTGATGGGCCCAGTACTTCTGCCGGAAGCTGCGCTCGTCCAGGGCCGCTATCCGCACCCCGTCTTTGTCCGGCGCGCTGTGCTTGGCCTCGATGTCCATCGCAATTTTGGCGAGGTACATGTTGCTGCCTATGCCGGCGGTGGCGGTGATGCCCGTCTGCGCCAGCACGTCTCGGATCATGCGCATCGCGAAGTCGTGAGGGGTTGTTTTGTAGAGGCGGATGTACTGGGTGGCGTCGATGAACACCTCGTCCACAGAATAGACGTGGATGTCCTCGGCGGATACATATTTAAGGTAGATGTTGTAGATCTGGGTACTGACCTGCATGTAGTGGTACATGCGCGGGGGCGCGATGAGGTATCCGAGGGCCTTCGAGGGGTCTTTCTGGACCTCCGGGTCTTGGGTGGCGATGCCGGAGAAGCGGTGACCGGGGGCTTTGCGAAGGCGCTCGGCGTTGATGCGTTTCACCTGCTGCACCACCTCGAAAAGCCGGGCGCGGCCGGATATCCCATAGGCCTTGAGACTTGGCGTAACTGCCAGACAGATAGTCTTTTCCGTGCGGGATGCATCCGCCACCACCAGGTTGGTCGTGAGCGGATCCAGCCCCCGTGCCACGCACTCTACGGAGGCGTAGAACGACTTCAGGTCTATGGCTATGTAGGTCCGGGAATCCATTAATACAAAAATAGTAAATCTTCCTTATACCCGTGCAATTCCTCGCCGGGTAATTCATTTGACGCCACCTTGTACGCTGATGGGCGCTTTCGGCCAACGACCTACCAAAACTAAAACAAGTTCCTGCCAAAAGGCAGAAACTTGTTTTAAGCGGTGCGGAAGGGACTCGAACCCTCGACCTCCGGCGTGACAGGCCGGCATTCTAACCAGCTGAACTACCGCACCGGGTGCTGGTTGCGCCGAAACGCGGATGCAAAGATAGGGATAATTTCAGTTTCTGCAAATTTTTTCGGAAGAAAATTCCTATTTTTGTATACTTTGAGCGACTCGATAATCATAAAGGGGGCAAGGGTCAATAACCTTAAGAACATCGACCTGGAAATACCGCGCGGAAAGTTCGTGGTGGTGACCGGCATTTCCGGCAGTGGAAAGTCCAGCCTGGCGTTCGACACCCTTTATGCAGAGGGCCAGAGACGCTTCGCGGAAAGTGTATCCTCCTACGCCCGCCAGTTCCTCGGCCGCATGAGCAAACCGGACGTCGACCTCATCGACGGCATCCCCCCGGCCATCGCCATCGAACAGAAAGTCAACGTCAAGAACCCTCGTTCCACCGTCGCCACCACCACCGAAATCTACGACTTCCTCCGCCTCATCTTCGCCCGCATCGGACACACCTTCTCCCCGGTCAGCGGCCGCGAGGTACATAAGGACGGCCCGGCGGACGTGATGCGCTGGCTCGAGGCCAATACCCCCAAGACCCTCTACATCCTCGCCAACCTGAACTGGGACACGCGGGACGACAAGGTAGAACTGATGCTTGGCCTGAAGGAGGATGGCTACTCGCGCCTCTACATCCCCGGCTCCGGACAGGACGCCGGCGAAGTCCGCCAGATCGACGACATCCTCCAGCTCGACGGCAACTATCCCTCAGACGCCTGGCTGCTGATCGACCGCCTGAAGGTCGCGGCCCCCGCTGATTATACGGAAGATAAAGACCTCCGCACCCGCCTCCTCTCCTCAATCTCCGATGCTTTTTCCCGCGGGGGCGGGGATATCAGGCTGGTGGCGCAGGATGTTCAAATCGATTTCTGTAATCGATTTGAACTGGATGGCATCACCTTCCGCGAACCTGACGATTATCTATTCAGTTTCAACAGTCCCCTGGGCGCATGCCCAGTATGCGGCGGCCTGGGGAAGATAATCGGCATCAGCGAAGACCTCGTGGTGCCCGACAAGACCAAGAGCATCTACGACGGCGCGATTGCCTGCTGGCGCGGAGACAAGATGGGCTGGTTCACCCAGCACCTGGTGCACGTCGCGCCCCGCTACGGTATCCGCCCTTTCGAACCCTACTGCAACCTCAGCGAAGCCGAACGCGAGATCATCTGGAACGGCCACAGCATAGAGGGAGATGAGGAAAGCATAGTCGGCATCAACGAATTCTTCGAATGGGTGCACACCCAGCGCTACAAGATACAGTACAAGTTCATGGAGAACCGCTTTAGCGGACGCACGAACTGCAGTGAATGCCACGGCAGCCGCCTCCGCAAGGAAGCCCTCTACGTGCAGGTTGCCGGCAAGAACATCAACGACATACTCACGATGACGAGCGAGGAGGCGCTGGACTTCTTCCAGAACATTCAAATCCCTGAAAACGAGCGTACTACGGTCGCTGAACCCATCGCTGAAATAATCTCCCGCCTGCAGTGCATCGAGGACGTGGGCCTTGGTTATCTGACCCTGAACCGCACTATGAACACCCTGTCCGGCGGCGAAAGCCAGCGCGTGAATCTGGTCACCGCCCTCGGCAGCTCCCTCGTTGGATCCCTGTACATACTGGACGAACCCTCCATCGGCCTCCACTCCCGCGACACCGAACGCCTCATCGGCGTCCTTCGCCGCCTCCGGGATCTTGGCAACACCGTCCTCGTCGTCGAGCACGACGAAGACATCATCCGCGCGGCCGACCTCCTGATTGATATGGGGCCGTTGGCGGGTGTTAACGGTGGTGAAGTGGTTTATCAGGGGAAGGTTGAAGATGCTATTGGGCAGCCGGAGACCGGCGCTTTTCCGGGCGAGCCTTTTTTTGGCGAGCACGGGAATGACGCCGGCGCAGGCCCTAAACAATCTTTAACATTACAATACCTGGCCGGCCGCCCCCGATACCAGCGAGCAAAACGCAGCTGGAACTACGCCATCCGCATCGAAGGCGCCATGGAACACAACCTCAAGGACATCACCGTCGAATTCCCGCTGCGCGTCCTGACCGTCGTCACCGGCGTCAGTGGATCCGGAAAATCCAGCCTGGTTGGGGACATTCTCTACCCGGCCCTCTACCGCCGCCTGAACGACGCAGGCGACCTCCCCGGCACCCACAGGGCCCTCGCCGGCAACCTCGACCGCATCACACGGGTGGAGTACGTCGACCAGAACCCCATAGGCAAGAGCACCCGCAGCAATCCCGTCACCTACCTCAAAGTCTACGACGAGATCCGCAAACTCCTTTCCGACCAGCAGTACGCCAAGATCAACGGCTACGGCCCGTCCTACTTCTCCTTCAATCAGGAAGGCGGCCGCTGCCCCGAATGCCAGGGCGAAGGCGTTGTCACCATCCCCATGCAGTTCATGTCGGACGTGACCATGGTCTGCGAGGAATGCGGCGGCAAGCGCTTCAAACAAGACATCCTGGAGGTTCGCTACCGCGAGAAGAACATCGACGACATCCTGAACATGAGCATCGAGGACGCCATCGCCTTCTTCCGCGAGGGGAAGGAAGATGCGGCCCAGAGCATCGCGGCCAAGCTGCAACCGCTGGTGGACGTGGGCCTGGGATACCTCAAGCTCGGGCAGAGCAGCAGCACCCTTTCCGGAGGCGAAAGCCAGCGCATCAAACTCGCGTACTTCCTCTCCATCAGCGGCGAGAACCGGAAGAAAGAAAAGATAATGTTCATCTTCGACGAGCCCACCACCGGCCTGCACTTCTTCGACGTGGAGAAGCTGCTGAAGGCCTTCGACGC
>JAEEGK010010486.1_pt1 | contig 21368 bp, 6 predicted proteins | sample 8958771 | NCBI WGS metagenome assembly JAEEGK01 (sample SAMN16246547, study PRJNA631951) | gut metagenome | biome: gut microbiome; feature: rumen; material: SC-attached | host: Bos | place: Iran: Karaj | collected 2018-10 | reverse complement strand
TTATCTAAGAAAATTAAAAATGAATTAAATGAATATTTTAAATTAATAGTTTTTTTTAAAAAAAAAAATAAATCAACTTACATTGATAATACATCACCAATTGATCTAATGAATGATTCAAATAAAATTTCAAATAATAATCCACAAAATAAAATTTATATTAAATCATATAAATCAAATGAAGAATTAACTTTAAAAAATCTAATTTTATGGACAAAAGAACCAATTGAAAGAATGAAATGGTTACTTATAGTTTGTGATTCAGTTTATTATTTAAAAGGTTCTTCTATTATTTCTCAAATTTATTCTTTTAATTATTTTTCAATGGCAGAAATTTATTTAAAAAGAATTTTAGAAGAAGTTATGAATCCTTTTTATAATTTTATTAAAAATTGGATTAAATATGGTGAATTAAGAGATTATTTTAAAGAATTTTTCGTTGAAATTATGGATAATGTTAATAATGATGATTTATGGAAATTAAAATATAAAATTATTTATGAAAATATTCCTAATTTTTTAAATAAAGATTTATCAATTAAAATATTTGAAATTGGAAAATGTATTCATTTTATTAGAAATTATTGTGGTGAAAGTAATTATAATATTAGTTATTTAAAACCAATTTTAATTCAAGAAATATCAAATGAAAATTTAATAAATCATCAAAATAAATTTATTGATATTAAATCATATAAATCATGTTTAAAATTTATTAATCAATTATATAATGAACCATTAGAAGAAATATTAAAAGAAAACTCAGAAAATAATAATTTAAAAAATAATAACATTGAAAAAATACCATTAAAACTTAAAAACAATCAATATATAAAAAAAGATAATTCAATAATTGAAAATTCAAAAGAAAAAATTAATCAAAATTCAAATGAAAACTTTCTTTTATCATTAACATATAATATAGACTTACTTTACAATTTAATAAACAAAGAATTAATAAATATTTTATATACTAAATTTAAATTTAAAGAAAATTTAAATAGTATAAATAAATACCTTCTCTTAGGTCAAGGTGACATGATGCAAAATTTAATGGAAAATTTATTTGAAGAATTAAAAAAAACAGCATCAACAATTTATAAACATAATCTCCAAACAATTTTAGAAAATTCAATAAGAACAACAAATGCTCAATTTAATGATAAAGAATGTTTAAATAAATTAAATATTAAATTATTAGATTCTAAAATTGGAGATACTGGATGGGATATTTTTTTACTTGAATATAATGTTGAACCACCACTTAATGTAATTTTTAATAAGAAAAGTTTATTACAATATCAAAAATTATTTTTTTTTTTTTGGAAAATTAAAAGATTAGAATATAGTCAAGATCACCAAATTTGGAGAAAATTTATGACTTTTTCACATTCATTAAAAGGAAATTTTGATTATATGAGAAATAAAATTCAAAAATCTATTTTATTTAATCAACAAGTTTTACATTTTATAAATAATTTACATAATTTTTTAGCTTTAGAGGTTTTAGAAACTCAATATAAAAAAATTATTGACATTTTACCAAAAGTTTCTAATTTAAATGAATTAATTGATTATCATGAAAAATTTGTTGAAAATATTATTAGACAATGTTTATTAAATGAAGAAAATTCTAATATTTTAAAAAAGATTTTAAATATTTTTAATATAATTATTAATTTTAGAACTGCACTTGATGTTTTAATAAGAACATCTTTAGAAGAACAATTTAATAATTATTATACTACTGAAAGTAATGAAGAAGATGAAAATAATAAATCTGATAATTTAAATAAAAGATTTTCTAATGAAGCTTTTATTCAAATTTCTAATTATTATGAACAATTTAAAGATGAAGTTTATAATCTTATTATTTCTATTCAATCAAGTAATCAAAATTATTTAAAATATTTGGCAATGAAATTAGATTATAATTATTATTATTCTTTAAGAGAAATGGAAAAAGAAAATAAAAAACAACAAGATATAATTTATAAATTGAATTTTGAATATGAAAAGAGAAAAAGAGATCAAATGGAATTGTTAAATAATGAAAATGATGATTTTGAAAATGAAGAAGAAGAAGATGAAAATTATAAAAATTTTAATGCAAAACATATTAATTATGAAGAAATAAATACAACACCTAATATTAATACAAATTATTTAAATAATGATATTCAATCAAGAAGAGTTTTTACTAAAAGTAATAATAATAATCATAATATTAATTTTACAAATGATATTGAAATGAATGGTAATAATAAATCTGATAGTGATAATGATGATTTATAAAAATTATATTTATATTTAATTTTAAATTTTAAAAAATCATTTTTTAACAAATTTACAAATTAAAAAAATGTATCATAATTATAATTCTTTTTTAAAATAAATAAAATAATTAGATAACACCTTATAATATAATAATAAAATTATTGAATTAAATTTATATAATTTAAAAAAAATAATTTAATTAATTATAATAATTGATTATTACTCAATATTATAACAAAATTTATCTAAAAATAACTATAATAAATATAAAAATTTTAGAAATTAATTATCATTTAATTAATGTTTATCATAAATATTTAATCTATCTGAAAATAAAATAATTATTATTATTAATTATTGAAATAATATTTAAAAATAAATAAATATAATTTCCTATTTTGGGAAAAAATAAAAATTATATTATATATAATAATTATAAATTAAATAAATAGAAAAATTTTTTTTTTAATATTATATATCATCCCTAACATTATTTTTTATTAAACAATTAATACATTCCCAAATAACTAATCCAGCATTTATATGAATATTAAGTGATCTTCCTTCACCAAATTTATCACAAAAAATAAAAGTATCAATTAAATCAATAATATCTTTCCCAATTCCATCTTTTTCATTTCCAACAACAAAAACAATTTTTTCTTTAAATTTAATATTTTTAACTTCTATTGAATTATTACATTCTTCAATTCCAAATATAAAATATCCCATTTTTTTACATTTAATAATAAAATTCCTCATATTATTTATATTAACATTTATTAAATTAATCCACTTTTCTCCTGAAGAAGCAGCAGTTAAAAAACTTTTATCATTAATAATTTTTTCATCATTAATTATTAATTTATTTATATTAAATATTTCACTTGTTCTAACTAATCCTCCTAAATTTGGTAAATTATCAATGTAAGAACCTATAATAATAATATCAAATTTTTTTTTTTGAATATTATGATAAATATCTTTTTGTAATGGACGATATTTTTTTTGAAAGTCATCTTTTATTTTTTTTTCTGTTATTTTTTTTATTTCTTCTTTTGTATCAAAAACAAATCTCCAACTACTTGAAACTTTACTGTAATCTTGATTATCTAATAATATTGAATCAAATGATAAATTTTTAAAATTGGAATATATGTCTATTGGAATTATTTCATTGGAAATTTCATTAAATGTATTTTTTATTAAATTGTCTATTGAAAAATTATCTAAAAGAAAAATAAATTGAGTATATATTAAATCAAATTTATTAAAAAATGTTAAAATATCTTTATTTCTATTTAAATATTCTAAAAATGATTGACCTAGAAAATTATTGGTTATTAAATTATAAATTTTGTTTATTTTAAATAAAAAAAATTGTGCATAACCTCTTATATTTACAATATTAGATGTACATTGAATAATTATTGCATTTATAAATTCTATTATTTCATTTTCATTTACATTATATTTTTCAATTAAACTAATTGAAGAAATTATTAAACAAGTTGTAACAATAAATGATTTTGATTCTGGATTTGTTAAAACATTTAATAAAAAATTTCTGAAATTTTGACTATGTTTTAAAAATAAAATTGAAGATAAAATAATATAATAATCTACACTATATAAATTTAATTTTTGAATAAGTAAAGAAAAAGAATTTGAAATTTGATTTATTATTTCATTGTAATTCTCATTAATAGAAAAATCTAAATTCTCTTTTTTAAAAATTGTACTTAATGTAAATAAAAATTGACTTAAACGTAATTTTTTCCTATGTTTATCAGTTAATTCCATCTCAGGTCTTAAAGAAGATAAATTATTAATTTCTAAAATTACTTTATTAATTGTATTTAATATTGATATAATTAATCCTTCATTATTAATATTTATATTATTAATTAATTCATTATAAAATTCCAAAATTCCAATTCTCACATAAAATCCATATTTAGATAAATTTTCATTATACATTATATTTTTTACTTTTATATTAAATGGGCTCTTTAAATATAAATTTGAAGTTTGAATCATAAATGAATCTTGTCCTCTTGTTTCTCTTACTCTTGAAAATTGAATTAAAATGTCATCATAAATTTCAATTAAATTATTATTATCTTTTATTTGTTCTATTAAAATTTCTAATGCGATTTTTATTAATAACCAAATTCTGCTATCATTTAAAAGTATAAAATTATTTAAATTTTCTTTTATTATTTGAGAATATGCTTCATTTTGTAATTTATTTTTATCTAATAATGTTAATAGGAATGTTGAAACATTTATATAAGTAAAATTTTCTTTTTTCTCATTTAAGAGATTTAATGTTTTTCCTATAAAATGTTTAAATATTTCTAAATCAATATTATTACTTTTTTTGTCGAAAAAAATTTGAAAATATTTTATTAAATAAAATATATCTTTATTATTCACTACTTCAAATAATGAAAAAATTTCATTAATATCAATATTTAGCTCAAAATTTATCTTTAAATAATTCATTAATAGCATTGTTAAAGTTAAATTATTGAGAAGTAAATTTTTATTAATTTCATTTAAAAATGAAAAATTTAAATTTAAGAAATTGAAAATATAATTCATATTGTTAATTAAGGTTTTATTTTTCATTAAATCTTTTTCAGTAAAAACATTATAATGAATTGAACTCAATAAATTAAAAAGATACATTTTTAAAAAAAGTAAATTAAAATATATTAATTCAGAAGAATTTACTAATTCAATTTCATTTATTAAATAATCAGAAAAAGAATATTTAAAAATTGAAATATAATTAAAAAGCATTGTTTCATATAAATGAAAATCTTCAATAAAAGAATTATTTGTATTAGATTTTAATAAAAGTTTTAAATTTGAATGAACATCATTAAATAAATCATTATTTATATTATTATAGTTTTTAAAAATCATATTTAATTCCATTATACAATTAATATTTAATAAAATTTCTTTTTTTGAATTTTGATTAATATATGAACTAAAAATTTTTAATATATTATTATTAATATAATCTTCAATTAAATTTGAATTCAAAAATGAATAATAGATATAATTTTGAATTTCATTAGGAAAATTATGTAAATTATTGTCTTGAAGAAATAAATTTTTAAGATATAAATTATCCAATTTTAAACTTGATTTAATATCTAAATTCATTTTTTGAACAGTTTGATTAAATAAATCAAATTTAATATTTTTTTTATGTGAACCAAAATATAAATTTTCAATTGAAAGAGTATCCCTATTACAATTAATCATATAATTAATTAACTCATAATAAATTCTGTAATATATATTATAATATTCTTTATTTGGGAAAAATTTTGTTTTTAAAAATAAATTACAAAAAAAAATCCAATATATAAATTTATTATAATATGAAGAATTATTACTCATATATTTATCAATAATTTTTTCAATTGAAATTAAAAATGAATTGTCCTCATTTTCAATTAAATTTAAATTTTTAATGATATAATAAATAGATTGAATTAAATAAAAACATATTTTTCTATTTGAAATTAAATTGCTAATTCCATTTAATAAATCAAAAATAAATTTTGGATAATTTGAAAAATAATTAGAATAAAATTGTTTTATAATTAATCCCATTTTTAAATGATAAACATTAATTTCATTTTCTGGATATAAAAGTGGGTTATTAATTATCATTAAGAAATCACTTAAAAAATAAGGAATAAAAATATTATTTGTTATATTCAATTTACAAATTGTTTTTACAAAAAATTTCTGTATACGATTATTTGTATTATTTAATATTTTCTTACTTAATAAAATAAAATAATTCATAGGATTTGAAAAATAATTTTTTTTTTTAAATTCATTTTCATTATTATTATTAATAAATTCAATTATAAATTCTAATTCCTTATATAAAGATTTAAATAAATGACTATTAAATCCATCTAAAACATCATAAACTGAAATATATTTTTTTAAAAAATCATTATCGATAATTGAATTATCTAAAAAATTATTTAATATATTAATTGAAATTTGATGTAAAAGTTTGTTATTTGAAATTAAAATATTTTCTGTTAGTAATAATAAATATGGAGAATTATTAATATCATTTTTTAAAAGAAGATCTCCTAGAATATATATAAAATTATCATATATTGTTGAATCATAAGTTGATAATTTTTCAATAAAATAATTTTTTAAATTTTCATATTGGATGGGATTATTTTTTTGGAGAAAAAAAAAATGTTTATTAAAAATATAATTAAAAGAATTTTGTACCGAATTCATTATCAATGTAATATCTTTTATAATCATATTTAAGGTTAATTTTAGAATATTTGGAATTTCAAAATTTATATCTATATAATTCGGTTCAATTGATAAATTATTTGATTGGGTAAATAAAAAATTATAAAAAAGAAATAAAAGAATTTTAGATTTATAATTTTCATTATGTTTATTTATTTCTTTTTTTATTACTTCAATATAATTATTTAAATCATCATAATTATAAAATAATTCTCTTATTATTATTTTAAAAGTTTTTTTAAAAATAGAAAAATTTAAAAGTATTCTTTTTAGATAATAATTATTTAAAGTTTGTGATAATAGTTTAATATAAAAATCTCTTTTTGAATTTTTATTATTATTTTTTTCAGTTATAAAAGAAATATAAATCAAATTTAAATATTCTTTTTCAATATTTTCAATTAAATTATCTTCATTAAATTTTTGAATTTCTAATAATAAATAATCACAATTTTCAATATTATCTTTTATATCATCTTTAAATATATTCATAAATTTTTTTATTACTTTAAATGATATATCTTTTATGATATCTTTATTAAAATTATAATTCTCAATAAAAATTTTATAAGAATTTTCATCCATATAAAAAGATTAAAAAATAAATAAAATAAATAAAAATATTATATAAAATAAAATAATAAATAAAAAATATAATGAAAATATTTAGACACATTCGAGGAAAAAGTGACACGGATTTTTTCACTGACAAAATATATTTAGATAATATACATTACAATATGAAATCATATAAATCTGTAAATGATAAAATACAAAGATCTGAAATGGAATTTCAAAGCCCAAAAATAAGAAGAAAAAGTATCAAAAGATATTCAATTGATTCTAATCCTATATTACTTAAAACTAATGTTGAAGATGAATTATTAAATTTCACAATAAAAGTTTTATTGTTTAAAAAACATTTTGATTTTAAAGTTATTTCTTATTTTATAAAATCACAAAAAATTTATTTAGACATAATTATTGAAATCATAAGAGAATTAATAAGAAAATTTAAAAAAAATTATGATAATGGGGATAATTTAAATAATAATGATGAAGAAGATACAGAATTAATAAAAAAAATAGATAAATTTGATAATGTTTTACAAACAATGATAGAAATAAAACCTGAAGATTATTATAGAGAAGTTAAAAATATGATTTTAAATGAATTTGAAAAAAGTAGATATGAAATAGCTAAATTTTTAGATAATTATCAAGGAAAAAATCAAAATTCTGATGTTAATCAATCTTTTATTCAAAATTTAAATGTTAATCCTAGAGATAATTTTTTTTTGAATAATGAAGAAATTACTCAATTTATTGTTTCAATTTCTCAAATTTGTTTATTTGTTTTAAGTAATATTTCTTTTAAATTAGATTATTATTCTTTAACAATGAATTGTTTATTTCATAAAATAAAAAGTTATATGATTAATTATATAGATAATTTAAAAAAGAGTACTTTTTTTATTCAAAAATTTAAAAATAATCAAATTAAAATATTACATTATATTGATCATATTTTTTGTTTATCAAATACCTTTACAAGCGTTTTATACAGTGAAAATGAAAGATTAAATTTAAATATTTTTTCTTCTTCAGGAAAATATGTTTTAAATAATTTTGTTGAAATAGTTTCAAAATGTATTCATTTGGGAATGGTAACAGATGATAAAATTGAAAAAAGAAAAATGAAATTAAATAAAATAATATTTTATTCAAAAAGAAGAGAAAAAATTTTATATAAAGAATATTTACAAACTTTTTATAGTCATAATACAAATATGAATTCTGAATTAGAAAAGCAATTTCAATATTATTTTAATACTAAACTAATTGTTTGGAAAGATGTAACTTTAAAAGTAGATTCTAAAAAAGCATATGAAATATGTAGAATTTGTGAACAACAAGTTCCTATGAATGAATTTATTTTACATGTTAATTATTGTAAAGAACAAAAAATTTTTTATACACAAATGAAGAATATTAAGGCATGTTTAATGAAATTAATTTCAACTTTAGAATTTTTCAGAGATACAATAAATATTTATAATTCAAATAATTTTATTATTTTTTCTCCAAAAAGTTACTTAATGAAATTTTTTAATAAAGTTACTAAAAATATAATATCAAATGATTCATCAAATTTCTTATTAACAAATAAAAAAACAAAATCAAATTTAAAAATGGATAATAGTAAAAATAAAAATTTTGCATTTTTAAATAATTTAATTAAAATTTATCAATATGAATGTGATTTACCATTTGATAATTATGAAAGAAATCCAAAAGAAATATCTCATTTAAATGCAATGATATACTTTACTTTATTTTTATTTATAGAAAACCACAAATCAACAAATTCATCAAAAGAACTTAATGAAATATTAGGAGGAATATTTGAAATATTAAATAACAAATTAATATCAATTCAATTTATTTTAACAGTGATGGAATCAAAAGCAAAAAGTAATGTTTATAATATTAATTCAGCAACAATGTTAACAAAAAGTCATTCAAGAGATAATTATATTAAATTTATTGAAAGTAGAAATAATTCTCCTAAATCTAATTCTTTTGTTTTGCTTAAAAGATCAAATACTCGTTTTGCATCAAGAAATCCTTATTTTATTCCTTTAATGAATGAAGATAAAACTGATAGAATGAATAGTTCAATTAATAGTAATAATATTAATAAAATTATTAATTTTGATGATAATGATGATGATAATTTTTCTTCTGCTGTAAATAATGTAAAAAATATTTTAAGTGTTAATAATGCAATTAGTAATTTTTTTAAATTGAAAAGAGATACTTGGAATAATGATGATATGAATGAAAATAGTTTTTTTTTAAAAAGAAGTCAAACTAGTGGTTTTAAGAAAAAAAAACCTGATAAAAAAATTAATCCAAAATTCCAATTAATTCCAAAAGATGAAGATGATTCTTTTTTAAATAATAAAAAATTAGATAATAAAAATTTAGAAGATTTAAATGATTCAACAAAAAGATTAAATAATCTCCCTACTATTAAAATTTCTACTGTAAATAGTTCTTTTAATAAAAATGTTAATACTAGTGAAAATTTTATTCTTGGAAAAAAACAAGATAATAAATTTTTAAATTTGAGAATGATTATTCCTCAAAATAAAAGTAATGATGAAGAAAAAAAGAAAGTTGTTTTAAATAGTTATTCTTTTAAAGATTATAAAGGAAAACAAAGTGAAAAAAAAGTTACTAATAAATTAGTTCATAGAGCCACAAAAAGTGAAAAATTTTCTGACAAAATTAAAAAAGAATTAAATGTTGAAAATGATGATGGAAAAACAAGATTAAATAGAAGTTTTAATAATAATGATAAAACAAATGATATTAATTATATAAATAAAAGTTTAAGTTTTAATTATGATAAAGAAAGTAATATTATATTAAATAAAAGTAAAGATGAAGAGATAAATATTAATAATATATTAAATAAAAGTTTTGATAACAAGAAAAATGTTAATAATATATTAAATAAAAGTTTTGATAACCAGAAAAATGATAATAATATATTAAATAAAAGTTTTGATAAGGAGAAAAATAGTATTAATATATTAAATAAAAGTCATGATGAAAATGAAAACAAAAAATCAAAAAATTTTTTATCATTAAGTTTTAATCCAAATGTAAATAAAAATGTAATCATAAATAATACATTTAATACAAGTTTTAAACACGATCATAATAATTCCTTAACAATAAAAGAATACAACAATAAAAAGAATAATAATTTCCTATCAATAAATTTTAATAAAGAAAAAGAAAAAAATATAAACACAAACTTAATAAATGAAACAAATAACTCAAATAATTTTTTTTTACTATCAAAAGAAAAAAAGAAAAGTTTTTTTAATCATAAAGATATTGAAAGTAGTGACGATGATGATAATTCAATTAGAAAAATAAACTTAATAAAAAAACAAAAAAATGAATCAAAAACAGTTCAATTTGATATTCCAATTCCAAAAAAGAGTTTATTTGGAAATAAAATTAATAACAATAATAAAAATAAAAAAAATACAAAAGAAGTAAATCCATTTTTTAGTATGCTAAAAAAAAGTGCAGATGTAAATTTTAAAAAAGAACCTGAAATTGAAATAGAAAAAAAACCAAGTAAAAAATTTGATTTATTTGCAAAAAAAACGCAATCATCAATTAGAAATGAAAAAACAGAAAAAAATGAAGAAGATAATCAAATTGTAATAAGATTAGAATCAACTTTTAATGATGATGACGACAATGAAGAAAATAATTCAGGAATAAATTTTTTTTTAAATCCTAAAAAAATATCAAAAAATAATAGTTGTTTAAATAATGAAATAGAAGAAAATGAAGAAGAAGAAGAAAATTCAGATTCAAATGATAATAATGATAATGATAATGGAATTTATAATATTGATACTGTTTTAGGAAGAAATAAAAAAAAAGAAAAAAAAAAGAAATTAAATGAAATGAGTGAAATTTATTTTGAATTATTAGAATATTCTCAATTATATGAAAGAGATTTATCAAAAAAAAGTTCAAGTAATATTTTTGATCAAAGTTCTGATATTGAAAGTAATAATTTAGATAATAGTAATATTTTAAATAAAAAAAGTAAAAATAATAATGAAGATGAAAATGAAGATGATGGAATGATTATTGGAAGAAATAATAAAGGAGGTTTTCAGTTAAAAAATATTAGATTACAAAAACAAGATTATAATTTAACTAATAATAATGATGTTAAAAATTCTCCTGAAAAAACTGGAAGTTCTTTTTTAATTTCTTCTGGAAAAACGGTATCTTTAATTAATCGAAATATGCAAAAATCAAATTTAAATTTGATAAATAAAGACAAAGATAAAGAAAATGAAAATATTTTAGTAAAAGATCCAAAAACAAATAGTCCAAGTAATTTTTTCTTAAAAGATAAAAAAAATAAAAGTAAAGATATTAAAGATTCTAATAAAAATATAAATAATGATAATGAAAATTATGATTATTATGATAATAAAGATAATAATTATTTAAATAATGAAACAAATGATAATTCAGAAATATCAAATTCAATATTAACTTTTAATCAAAACTCAAATGTAAATCATTCAATTAGTACAAAATTAGTAAATTCAAATTTTAATACTTCAAGTTTTTTTTCAAAAAAATCAACTAATAATTTAAGTCCATCAAAACATAAAATAAATATTTCAAATAAACGCCATGTTTCTTTTACAGAAAGTCCAAATATTACAAATGGAAATTCAATATTAAATTTTAAATTAATATTCCAAATTGCAAAAGGAGGATATGGTAGTGTTGCTTTATATAAAAAAATTTCAACTGGTGATATGTATGCAATAAAAACAGTTGATATTCAAAGTATGAAAGAAAAAAAATTATCATCAACTTTAAAAAATGAAACTTCAATTTTAAATGAAATCAATAGTGATTATGTAGTTAATTGTTATTATATTTGGAAAGATAAAGTTAATTATTATTATGCAATGGAATTTATGCCAGGAGGAGATTTATTCAAATTATTATCTACTATTGTTCTTCCTATACAAACAATTCAATTAATTTCAGCAGAAGTAATTTTAGCTTTAAATTATTTACATAGTTTAAATATTATACACAAAGATTTAAAACCAGAAAATATTTTAATATCAAAAAAAGGACATTTTAAAATAACTGATTTTGGTTTGAGTCAAAATGATAATAATAAAAAGAATATTTTTGATATGATTGATATAAATAAAAGTGATTCAAGTGATTTTTCAGATGAAGAAAAAGAAGAAATAAAAACAGTTGGTACTTTAAATTATATGGCACCTGAATTATTTACAGATGAATATGAAATAACTCCTTCAATTGATTATTGGGCATTTGGAGTTTTATTTTATGAATTATTTACTTTTAAAGTACCTTTTTATAGTGAAAGTCAAAGTGAAACTAAAAATAATATTATTAATATGAAATTTGATTGGAGTCATTTTGAAGATGAAAATGTTATTTCTACTTATAAAAATTTAGATGATGCTAAAGATTTAATTAATAAATTTGTTGTTAAAAATCCTTATGAAAGATGGGGTGATAATGATATTGATAAGATTAAAAAACATAAATTTTTTAATGGATTTAATTGGGATAATATTAAAAATATTCATGATAAAGCTGTTGTTAATTTTTTAAAAAAAACTGTTGAAGAAACTAATAAAAAAATTAAAGAGGCAAATGCTAAAAATCAAGATAATAATAAAAGTATTATTTTAGAAAGATTTAATAGTAGTTTAAGTAATCAAAGTGATGATGGTCATGAATATTATTGTGAAAGAGTTGATAATTTATTTTATAAAAATCAGGAATTAATAAAAACAAAATTTCAAAAAAAAGAATTTAATATTAATGATCATGATGCTGCTGATTCATTAATGTTAGATTTAAAATAATAATATTATATTTGATAAAATAGGAAATAAAATTCTAATTATAGATTATATATTATTTTCTTTTATAAATATTGAAAACCTTAATTTATTTCATATATTATTATAATGTATGTAAATTTTATTTATTTACTAATTAAAGTATTAATATAATAATTTAAAAATATTTAAAAAAAAATATAAATCATTAAATTTTATTTTTATAATATAAATAAAAAATAAAAGAAATATAAAAATAAGATTAACAATTAATTTAAATAAAATTTAATTAAAAATTAAAATAATAAAAATTCAAAAAAAAAAATTATTTAATAAAAAATAAATATTTAAGCTTATTAAAAATGGAAAAAGAATCAAAATGTCCAGTATGTGAAAGACAAATAAACAATCCATTATATTTTTCTTGTACTCATATTTTTTGCCCATTTTGTTACATGATAGACATAACAAATACAATAAAATATTTAGATTTTGATGTAACACAAGGAGTAATATCTACATGTAATATATGTAAATCAGGAAAAAGTAAATTTCAATGTAAAGAACTTATAAATTTTTTAAAAGATAATCAATATAAATATCCAATTTGTCAAAAACATAATAAACCAACAAATGTTTATTGTAAAGAATGTAAAATTCATTTATGTAATGATTGTTTGAATTTATTTCATAATTTTTATTTTAAGGAACATAAAATTTCAAATCAACCTGATTTAAGTAATAAAAATAAATTATGTGATAAACATAAAGATAAATCTATTAATTATATTTGTGAAGATTGTAAGAAAGGAATTTGTAATGAATGTTTAAATGAAGAACATAATGCTCATAATTATATTGAGATTGAAAATGTTTTGAAAAAAACTTTTAATTCTGTTAAATTTAGTGATTATTCCATTTATAAAGATTATTTAGATGGAAGAGAAGTCGAAATGAGAGATAATATTAATATTGAATGTCAGAAAAATTTAAAAATTATTGATAAAATTATTGAAGATTTAAAAAAAATAAAACAACAATATATAGAAAAAATAGAAGAATTTTATATTTTTGTTTCAGATTTATCAATAATATTCAAATTATTATATTATTATTATTATATTTCATTAAATTCAAATGATATAGAAAAAAATCCAATTTTAATAAACTTCAATAATAATATAAAAAATAAAACACCAGAAAATAACAATAATAACAATTTAAATAGAAAAGTAATAAAATTTATAAATTTATTCGTTAAAATAAACCAAAGATCATTTTCATTAGAAAAAATAAAACAAAATATAAATGATTTTTCAAAAGGAGAAGAATGTTTAGAATGTAAATTATCATATGTTTGTTTTGATGATAATGAAAGATTTTATTTAGAAAAAAAGGAAAAAATTAATTCAATAGTAGAGTTATTAAATGAAGAAATTGCAATTGGAACAGAAAGTGGAATAATATATAATTATTCAATGATATATCCATATAAAAAAATTCATAGTTTTAAATCTCATGATGAATCTATTAATTGTTTAATTACAAATATTTTTAGTGAATTTGAATATTTAATTTCATGTTCAAATGATAAAACAATTAAAATTTATAAAAGAGAAAATGATCAAAATATTTTTATCAAAACATTAAAAGGACATAAAGGAATAATTACAACAATGATATCAGTTTCAATTAATAATAATAGTGATGTTTATATTATTTCTGGAAGTGGTGATTTCAATATTAAAATTTGGTCAATGAAAGATTTAAAATATTTAAGAACTTTAACAGGTCATAAAGGAAAAGTTACTAAAATTGAAAGAACAAATACAAATTATATTATTTCTTCAGGAGAAGATAAAAATATTATGATATGGGATTTATCAAAATTTACTTTAACAAAAACTTTTAATTTTAGTGACTTTGATCCAATTATTAATATATTATTTTATAATGAAAATAAAGTTTTGATTATAAAAAATCAAGGAATGATTGCTTCATTTAATTTAGATAAAGAAAGTATTGAAAAAGAAATAGGAAAAGATAATGATAATGTTAATATTGTTACAAAATTAAATTCAAGAGGTTTAATTATTGTTTGTTATAATAATAAAAGTATGATGATGTATGGAATTAATAATTTAAGTTTTCATTGTGCAAATACTCAAATGAATGAACCTATTACTGCTATAACTCCTTTTAAAGATTTTAGTTTAATTTCTGGAAGTATGGATGGGGAAATTATTTTTTGGAAAGATGCTTATTGATTAATTTTTTCTTTTAAGGAAAATTGAAATAGATTTTTTTATGAATTTTTTTTATTTATTTTTTTGGGTAAAGTTTTTTTTTATATTAGTTATTTATTTAAATAAAATACATTTGTTGAAGGTTTTTAAATTTTATTTATAATTTTTTTAATTTATATAATGTGAGGTTTTATGTTTTATAATTTAGAAAAATTTTATTTTTATTCATTATTAAAAAATGAAACAAAAGTTTTTTTGATATAAAAATTTAAATAGAAAAAAAGAGAATATAATTTTAATAGCAATTAATAAATATTTAATTCATATATATAAAAAAATATTTAAGGAAATAAAAAAAATCTCTAAAAATAAAAATTAAAAATATTATTATTTTATAATTTAAATGGAGTTAAAACATTCTGAAAACTGGAATAAAGAAGATCCAGTAAAAATAAACAGCATAAAATTTAATCAAGATAATTCTTTATTTACTTTAGCAACATCAAAAGGTTTTAGAATATTTACTGCAAATTCTTATTTTTTAATTCATCCAATAAGAAATGAAATAAAAGAAATTGGAAATATTTCTATTGCAAATGTTTTATATAAATCTTCATTAATATTTTTTGTAGGTAATGAGACAAACAATAATTGGAAACAAAATAGTTTAATTATATGGGATGATACAAAAAATGTAAAACTTGGTGAAATTAAATTAAAAGATAAAATAATTGATTTTAATTTAACAAAGAATGTTTTAAGTATTTTTGCTTCAAATAAAATATATATTTTTGAATTAATAAGTTTTAAATTAGTAAAAGTAATTGATGGGTTAAATATTAATAATAAATTATTTACTTATAATATGTATGATATGATTGCATATACAACTTTTAAAAATAAAAATGAAATTAATATTAAGACAATAAATTATAATAAAAATCATAAATTAGAAACTTTTTATAATAGAAATTTTAAAGTTAATTTTGATAATATTCAAGCATTAAAAATTTCACATAGTGGACAATACATTTTTGTTTCTTCAATTTTAGGAAATAAAATTCATATTTATTATGTTCAAAATGGAAATTTAAGAAATTGCATATATTTAGGTAATAAAATTTCTGCTATTGATAATATTGATTTTAATTATTCAAAAGAAAGTAAAATTCTTTTTATTAAAGAAATGAATAAAATTTGCCTATTTTCAATTAATGAAAATAATTTAATTCCAAAATGTAATTGTCAAAAATATAATGATAATGATTTATTAAATAATACTAGTAAAAAAAATGAAGGTGGTGGTTTAATGTCAATGTTTAAATCTTATTTTAAAGTATATTTATATTTTTTTATTATTTTTAGAAACCTACTAAAACAGATGAGAAATTACCTTTTAATATTTTAGATTTACATCAAAGCATTAATGATTATATTTTTATTGGATTTGATCCTTTGAAAAAGAAAACTCTTGTAATTTATTTTTTTTAAATTTTTTAGATTGTTATTGAAGGTAATGGTAAAATAAAAAAGTATAAATATAATCAAAAAGTAAAGGAATTATTTCTTGAAGAAATAATAAATTGGGGGTAAATAAAAAAAATACATATTTGCATAAACAATAAAAATAAAAATTGATTATTAAAAATTTATTTAACATTATATTAATATAATAAATTAATAATTTTAAAAGAAAAAATTTAATTTTTATAAGAATATTAAAGTTAAAAAAGTCAATAAATTATAATTCAAAAAAGAAAACAAATTTTTCCTTTAATAAAATAATGATTATTAATTATATATTTTAATGGATTTCAAATTTTTACATTTAACTTTTAATAATTAAAAAAATGAATATGAAATAATATATTATTTATTGATTTATTTTTACTTAAATTTAATTTCCTATAGTCAGGAAAATATAAAATTTACTCTAACTAAAGAGTTGAAATTAATAATTAAAAAGAAAAAAAAGATATCATAAAACAAAAAGAAATAAAAACAATATAAATATAAATATATTTTCATCAAATAAAAAAGTTTGAAAATAAATATTATATGAAAAAAAGTAAAAAATAAAAAATTCTTTAAAATCAATGAACAAAAATAAAAAAAGGAAATTGAATAAAAGAAGATTTATTTTTATAAAGATTTTTTTATTTTATTATCCATTGTAATAATTTGATAAAATATTAATAATTAATATAAACAAAAATATATAAAAAAATCCTTTTTTTTTATTGAATAAAAAAGAATTAACTTTTAAAAAAATTTTAAAAAAAGGAAAATCCCTATTCATTATTTGTATTAAAATATAATAATAAAAAATGTCAAATTATAATAAAGAATTCAGCTTTAAAGAATGGAAAATAAATTTATCATCAACTAAAAATGAAATAAAAATAAAAATAAATAATTTAAAATTATTTGAATATTATGAAGAAATTTTTACCTTTAATTATCTTAGAGATTTATCATTGTTTAGAGCAAATTCATCTAATCAAGAAATTTTAAGTGAAATTGTAGAAATAATCACAGAACAATCTTTAATAATCAAAGAAATCAAAGAAGAAAAAAAATTAATATTAACTTTTAAATCTAATTATTTATTTCAAGAGAATTTTATATTAAAAAAAAAAATTAATATAAATGAATCATTGATAGAATATTTATATGAAAAAATAGAATATTTGCTTTCAGAAAATGAAGAATTAAAATCAAAAATAACTGATTTAACAAATCAAAACAAAGTACTTGAAAATGAGATAAATTCAAAGAAAAATATAGAAGAAAAAATAAATGATTTAGAAAAAAGAATATTAGACAAAATGGAAAATTTGAAAAATGAAAAAACAAATAAAACTTTAATTAACATTAAAAAAATAAAAGCACATAATGATTGGGTTACTTCAGTATCAATTTTGCCAAGTGGAAAAATAATTTCAGCATCAAAAGATCGTACAATTAAAATATGGGATGAAAATTTTAATATAATTCAAACAATTGAAAATGAACATTCAAATAAAATAGATTATATAAGTATTAAAAATGAAGATAATTTTATAACATGTTCATTTGATAAAAGTATTAATATTTATAGAAAAAAAAATAATAAATATATTCTTAGAAAAAAATTATCAAATGCACATAATGATGAAATAAGAAAAGTAATTTATTGTGATAATGGAAATATTTTTTCTTGTTCTTTTGATAGAACAATAAAATATTGGGAAGAAGTTTCAAATAATAATTTTCAATTAATTACTACATTAAATCACTCAAATACAATTTGGTCAATTCTAAAAATAGATTTTAAAAATTTATTTGTTTCTTCTGGACTTGATGGAACAAAATTTTGGAATTTAAATAATTTTGAATGTATTAATTATATAAAAGATGTAAAATGTTATTGTTGGAATGCAATTTGTTTACTTGATGAAAATAGATTAATTATTGGTGGTGGAAATGACAAAATTTTAAAAATTATTTCTTTAATTAAATTAAGTGTTATTCATGAAATTAATAATGAATTTAAATGTTGGGGTATATTAAATATAAAAGATAAAAATGTATTTTTAATAGGAGGAATTAGTAAAAATATCAAAATTTATAATAGTACTGATTATAAATTAATGTATGATATCGAAAAATGCCATACTGATAATATTAATGGAATTACTATGTTAAATAATGGACTTGTTGTTACTTATTCTGATGATTATTATATTAATGTTTGGAAAATTAATCTGGGATAGATTTTTTTAATTTTGTTTTAAATATAATTTTTTTTAATGATTAAAAATGGAAGATAAATTAAAAATTAGTAAATTATTAATATTTGAAAATTAAAAATTTATATTTGTTAATTTAATTTTTAAAATATTTAAAAAAACTTATAAAATAATAAAAAAATTTTTTATATTATTTTTCAATTGAAATTTCTTTTATATTTGTTTTATAAATTGGAATATATTCATTTGAATTTGAATTATATGTATGAAAATTATTAAAAATTTCATCAATTACTTTTGAATTATATTCATTTTTATATAAAGTAAAAGCTAAAAGTTTTTTTAATTGAAATAAATTTAAAAAATTCTTTTGGTCATTTGAATCAATAAGAAAAATTTTTATATTATTTGAATTATTTGATTTTAATAATATAAGATTTATTAAATTATTTAAACTTTGCTTATAAAATATAAATATTAATATTAAATTTTTTTCAATTTTATCATTTTGTATAATATGAATTGCAGTATTTAAACCAAATTTAATTGAATCTTTTGTTTGTTTATTAAAAGTAAAAATTAATTTCATTCTTTCAATTAAATAATGAATAGAATTATTTCCAGAAATAATTTTACTAAAAAGATAAAAATATAATTTACTATTCATATGATAATGGAAAACATAATGAATATTTTTTTATTATTTGTTGCTTTTTTTGTTTTTTCTTTTTATTACTTTCCATATAAAAAATATTTAATAAATATATATAATAAATTTTTTTATAAATTATTTAATTCATTTATATTTAAATATATATTTAAAAAATTACTATTTATTACTAATTATTTTCTTTCTTTATTTTTCCATTAATTTTTAAATATTGATTATTTCCATTTTCTAAATTTTGATGAGAATATTTTTGATTAGAAAAATAAAATTCTTCATTATTATTTGAGACACAATTAATATTTTTAGAATTGGGAAGATTTTTTGTATATATTAAAATATTTTCAAAAAATATATATTTACTAAAAGAAAATGCAAATTTAATTAATTTTGATACAAAAATATGAATTAATATATTTCTTAAATTCCAAAATTGAAAATATTTCCATTTTTTTCCTTGTATATCTGCATTAATTATAGCTTTTAATAAAATATTTTCTTTTGAATAAATTTTTAATTTATTTAAAAACAATTTTAAATTCATTTTCTTTAAAATTAAATTTAATTGTTCTAATTTATCTTTTTGATTTTTTCTTTCTTTTAATCCTGAAAATAAAATTTGATATCTAGATTTAAATTTTGATAATAAAAGTATTGGTAAATATGATAAATATGTTGGAATAAAAATATTTTGATTATTTTGTTTATTATATAATGCTGTAGATAAAATATTTCTTTTTGTTGAATAAAAATGAATTTTTTGAAACCATTTTAAAAGAAATTTTGATTTAATAATTTTATCTTTTAAATTTTTACATTTTAATAAATTTTTTAATTTAACAATCTTTTCTTTTTTAATATTTGAATATAATAATTTTTTATTTTTTAATTTTCTATAATTTCTTTGAATCATTATAATTTTTGAAATATAAGGATTATTCAAATTATTAAATAAATTTAAATTTCTAGTTTTAATTAATTTTTGATTATAATTTAAATATTGTTTCCTTGAATAAAATTCCCAATTTCTATTAATAATTTTGTATTTAATCAATTTATTTTGATTAGATATTAAATTTAATTTAAATTTTTGAATAATCAAATCATTAAATTTTTTTCCTAATCCATTATAAATTAAAATCTTTCTAATAATTTCTTTAAAATAATTTTTTTTCTTTTTTTTCATAAAATTCTTTAATAAATTACATAAATTAATACTTTTTACTTTAAATATTTTTTCTAATCTAATCTTTTCTTTAATACTATTCCACCAATTTTGAATTATATTACTTGCTTTTTTCATAATATAAATCATTTCTTGTTTTTCATTTTCTTTCATTTGATAATATTGACTTAATCCTTTATTTCTTAAAGCATTTGTATATTCAAAAGTTCTCATTACTACTGCTTGTCTTTCAGCAAATAAAAAATCATTTTTTTCTTTTTCTGTATTTAATAAAACTCTTGGTTTATCTGGAAGTGGTGTTAAAAATATTTTATCTGTTGTTATTTTACTTTTTTTATTTTTATTTTTTAATTCATTTAAAATTTGTTCTTTATATAATTTTGATTCTTTTAAAAAAATATCTATTGGAACATTCATAAATTTTTTTGAACCTGTTAATTTTAAACCTTTTTTATTTTTTTTCATATATTCTTCTAAACTTTTTGAATA
>JAEEGK010010483.1_pt1 | contig 21375 bp, 20 predicted proteins | sample 8958771 | NCBI WGS metagenome assembly JAEEGK01 (sample SAMN16246547, study PRJNA631951) | gut metagenome | biome: gut microbiome; feature: rumen; material: SC-attached | host: Bos | place: Iran: Karaj | collected 2018-10 | reverse complement strand
CAAGAGTTCCAGATTTACACGGAATTTGAGGTGAATGCAGACAGCTTGGTCGGGGATATTTTTGACACACTCAGCCCACGTTACTCAAACTATTCGCGCCACAACGACGCCAATCCTCCATATTCTTGGGGAGGAAATGCCACAAAAACAGACACATTATCCGATACGATACTCTCGTATCCGATTGTGTCGCTCACAGGAGATACCACAACAATCCTCCAACAAGAAGGCTGGGTGCTTCTTGATTTCTGGATTTTCGGATGTCCGGGATGCCGTCGCCAGCATCTTGCATGGCAAAGCGAAAGACGGGATTACGGCTCCACACTGTTGGAAAAAGAGGGCATCACCATCCTTTCCATCAACCCTATATCGGACAACACCGACCTTATGAAACGTGAAGACTCAATATGCAATAATAATTCTTCCCTGTTCCGCCATGCCAAAGGTATCAGAAGATATTTTATGCTGGACAGGTATCCAACATATATTCTTTTATCTCCCCAAAAGGAGATAGTATACCGTTCCAATAGTCTAAGCGACTATGAAGCAATATTAAAAGCCAAACAAAACCATATAACTAAATCTTCAAAACAATGAAAAAGTCAATAATCGTCATTGTGTTGGCCATGTTCTGCATCATATTTCACAACTATGCTGTAGCACAGAACGCCATCGCATGTTCTGCAAAGATTGTGTTTGACAAGAGCGTGTACGACTACGACACCATAGTGCAAGGTGCAAACGGGGACTGTGTATTTCGATTCACCAACATCGGTGATGCCCCATTATTAATAGCAGATGTCAATGCCTCATGCGGTTGCACTAAACCGCGTTGGGATAAAAAGCCTGTCATGCCCGGAAAGAGTGGAGTTATTCATGTAACCTATAACACCATGCTTACTGGACATTTCCGCAAAACCCTTGTTGTTCGTACTAATGCTGCCAACGGCAACAACCAGGTACTTCGCATCAAGGGCTTTGTCCGCCAAAAGTGCCGCAAACAAATATAACAATTCGACAAACCTATTTTTCCAATATAAATATCATCCATCATGAGAACAGAAATTCGAACCACAGTTATTGTCCTTACCACGATATTGACCCTTATGTCGTGCGGGAAGGAGAAGGACAACAGTCATGTACCGGCGGGGCGCGTGGCGCATATAACCGTCACGCAGCACACGCCCGACACAGCCTATAGGCTGGAATACACTTTCGAATGGCAGGACACGCTGCTGGAGTGTGTCAAATGCCTCCTACCCGACGGGCGCACGGAACGTATGGAGTGCCGCTATTCTGGTACACGCCTGACGGAGACCGCCGTATATACCGCCGACGGGGCAATGCGCGAACGCTGGACTTACACTTATTCGGGCGACAGGCTGGCACGGCAGACCCTCACGATGGAGGGATGTTCGGCAGAATGCACATTCCGCTACGAGGGTTCGCGCCCCGTCGGCATCAGCTACCGCCGCCATGCAGCCGATGGCAGGGAACACGACTACGAACGCCGCTTTGCATGGCAGGGCGGCAACGTGTCGGAAGAGAGCATCCGGGAGGACGGCACGGAGGTGCAGCGCACGGCATTCCGATACGGCGATACGCCAAACCCCTTACGCCTTCCCCTCGGGATGGAACTGTCCACCTGCTGGAGCCTGACCCGCACGGGCGTAATGGGAGATTATTACCACATGCTTCCGCTGCATTTCAGCGCGGGCTGCCCCGTGGCGGCAGACTGCGACGAGGGGGCGTCGTACACGGCAGAGTACACCTGCGACACCGACGGCCGCCCCACTACCGCCACGCTGCAACATGGCGACATACGCACTGAGATTGAAATCCGGTATCTTCTCCGCTGACGCTATCGAAGTGCCACTGGCACTTCTTCACTTCAGGACGCAGTCTGGTCACATCTTGACTATCACCACACTGCACCTTACGTCTTGTACGGTGTTTCTACGAGACGTTGCTACATCTCGGCATAGTCCGAACAAGTTCGGCTCTGCTCTCGACCTCCGCAACGTTATGAAGAGTCTCACCTTTCCGAGGTGATTTATAGAAGTCCCCTAATAATCCGTAAAACAATAATCCTTATCCCATTACACTAAATAAAAATGTATAACATTAACCCTAATTACTTTGACAGTTGTCGAGTGGGTTGATGTCTTTTCCTGACCATTAATAACACAATGTCCTAAATCCGCTACGTTATTGCCTTAAAAACGAGCGTCTGCGACTATATGCTTGTGAAATGATGAGCAACTACCTCTCCTTGTTGGTCGTTGTGGTTATAAGAGACACACATTCACACATTCAAGTGGTTTTCAATTCGGCCAACCAATCGTTGTCGTGCGAGTGGTTGCGCAACTCTCCTTTCCACTGGGCAGGGTCGATATAGACCTCGAGCAGCTTGGCTTTGGGCGAGGGGAAGAGCTCCACGGTGTCGGCTACTGCGGGCACAAGGACGCACTCGCCGGCATGGATGGGCACGATGGTATCCATCGCGTTTACCGCTGCCACTCCTTCGACGCACAGATACACCACAAACGAGTCGAGCTGGGAGAAGTCCTTGCGGACGGGTTTGCCGAGCGAGAGGAGGTTGGTGGTAAAATAGGGGCACTCGGCCAACGGGGCTGTCTCGTTTTCGCGGTAATTGTAGTGGGTCTTCCCGTCGGTCGTGGGGGTGAAGTCGATGGCATCCAAGGCCTCGTCGGTGTGCAGTTGCCGCAGTTTGCCGTCGGCGTCGGGACGGTTGTAGTCGTAGATGCGATAGGTGCAGTCGCTGCGCTGCTGTATCTCGGCCAGGAGGATGTCCTTACCTATGGCATGGACCCGTCCGGCAGGGATGAAGAACATGTCGCCGGGAAGGGGTCGCTCGACGTGCAGGATGCGTTCCAGCAGTCCGGCCTCAAGAAATTGCCGATACTCGTCCTGGTTCACCTGGCGCTCGAAGCCGTCCACTATTTCGGAATCGTCGCCAGCCTTAATGATGTACCACATCTCGGTTTTGCCGTTCTCCATGCCGCGCTTCTGTGCCAGAGCGTCGTCGGGATGCACCTGGATAGAGAGCTTGTCGGCAGCGTCGATAAGTTTAATCAACAGGGGGAACTCGGCACCGAAACGGTCGTAATTGCGTTCCCCTATCAGCTCGCCCATATATATCTCGAGCAGTTCGTTGATGTGGTTTTCGGCCAAAAAGCCGTTAGCAACCACCGACTCGTTGCCTTCGACACCCGAAAGCGCCCACAACTCGCCGCAGTTGGGCAGCGGGGAGTAGTCGAAGCCGAGTGACTTGATTCGGTTACCGCCCCACACTTTATTCTTGAAAAGGGGCATAAACTTCATAGGATACAGTCGCGATTCCATGAGATTTGAGATTTACGAATTGGAAATTGAAAATTGAAAATTGAAATTATCGGGACGAAGATTTCACTTTTCAATTTTCATTTTTCACTTTTCACTTTTCACTTTTCATTTTTCACTTTTCATTTTTCACTGGCGGGAATGCGGCGGGCGGCACGTTCCAGTTCCCACATCCGCATGTCGCGTCCCACCACCAGCCCCTTGGGGTCGACCAAAATCATGAAGGGCAGGTGGTCCACCGACAGCTGTTTGAGGAAATGGGCATCCCATCCGTTGGGGTTGTCGTCGATATTGATGGTGAGGATGTCGGCGGCTTTGTCCTCCAGCAGTGAGAAAGCCTGTGTACGCTGGGAGGCACAGATGTCGCACCAGCCTGCAGTGAAGAAGATAAGCGTATACTGCGACGTGTCGCGCATTTCGGCAAAGGTATGACGGCTCTTCCTCGAGTCGAGCCAGGCGAAATCGGGCATCTCGCACCCCTCGCTGACGGCCGGGGTCTGCCTCATCCAGCGGCGCAGCATGGTGTAGTGATACACCTTCTGGGCATCGCCCGTCAGCTTGCCCACAAGCTGACGCACCACCGTCTCGTCCAGACTGGCCATTTGGTTGAAGAGAATGAACGGGATGAAGACCGACGAACTGTTTTCCTGCACACACTGGCGCAGAAAGGCGTTAGGGTCGGCCGAGGCATTGTAACGCTCCATCAGATAGCGGTACTCGCTGTTGCTGCGCGAGCCCCTGATGAGGGAGGCCTCGGGACGCGAGGCATTCAGGTTGATGGAAACCGACGCGTTCTCGAGGTAGAAGTACAACGGACGCGGCATGGCGGCATGTTCGATGGATGCCAGCGTGGGTTTGGCCACCTCGCCGCTGAAGAAGAAGCGGCCCTTGTTTGCCTTTGCCGTGTAGCTGTGGCTGGTGGAGTCGCCGTCGAAAACGGTCAGCGTGAAGGTACCCGACAGGCTGCTTCCTCCACTCACCTCGTATCCCTGGGCGACACAATGGACAGACAGCAGCAACGCCGTCAGCGCTGCTACAAGCTTAATACGAACGATAGGTAGAGCCATTCTTCTTATTCGTGCCTCTCACCGAGATGTTTGATTTCACCACCTTGCTCGAATTGTATTTCTTGGTAGGATACATCGTGGCGGAACTGGACGATTTGCACGAGGCGACACCCCCGCACACTGCCATCAAACCTACCACCAACACGAGCGAAACGAGAGCCTTTGCACACTTTTTCATAGTATTGTCGATTTGAGATATTAAGTTAATAATCATTCTATTAAAACGTCCCACAAGCACCTGCGAAGGCACTCTAAGACAATACAAAATAACACAAAAATATCCAAATAACCAAACTTTTCAGTATTTTTAATAATCTGCAGAGGCCCCACAAGAGACAGGACCAGGAACGACACGATTGCCAAAAAAGCATCTTTGCAGATTTTTATCCGAAAAAGTTGTGATATTCAACAGTTTTTTTGTATCTTTGCAGTTTGGAAATTGTAGAACCGCGATTGCCAATACAATCCGTATCTGTCAGTTATCCACTAAGATAAGTATAGTTTAACAATAAAAAGAACGCAGTAATACACTGCTTAGCAACAATGAATTACCAACGGACACTACGCATTTACGAATGGATTTCGTATATTCTGATTATCGCCGCCACGGTGGTTTACTTTGTGCTGCGCAGCCAGGGCGCCGGAGCGCTGAACCTGACGCTGTGCATCCTGGTGGTGGCCGTTTTCTGCCGTCTGATGATGGAGCGGACACGCCGACTGGCTGCCGATGCCGAAAACGACGAACTGAAGAACGACCTGAGGCGATTGACCCAACTGTATGCCGAAGCGCGCAAAAAGGCCGACGCAAAAACCGAGTAATATCGAAGTATTTATATCATTATTAATAATTTAAACTCTTTTATCCAATGGCAACAACCACTGATATCAAGAATGGACTTTGCATTAATTTCAACAATGACATCTACACCATCGTCGAATTCCTGCATGTGAAACCCGGCAAGGGCGCTGCTTTCGTCCGCACCAAGATGCGCAGCGTGAAGACCGGCCGCATGCTGGAGAACACCTTCCCCAGCGGTGCAAAAATCGACGTGGTACGTGTGGAACGCCGTCCCTACACTTATCTCTATAAGGAAGGCGACATGCATGTGTTTATGCATACCGAGACCTACGAACAGATTTACATCCCCGAGAATATCATCAACGCTCCCCAGTTCCTGAAAGACGGACAGTATGTGGAAATCACTGTGGCTGCCGACACCGAGACCCCGCTGATTTGCGAGCTTCCCCCGTTCATCGAGACCGTAGTCACCTACACCGAACCCGGTTTCGCCGGCAACACCGCCACCAATGCCATGAAGGACGCCACCGTAGAACCCGGTGTGCAGGTACGCGTCCCCCTGTTCATCAAAGAGGGTGAGCGCATCAAGGTGGATACCCGCACATGCGAGTATGCCGAGCGTTTGAAGTAATCCATACGGCTTTCGCAGCGCTCACCGCTGCAAAAAATAACTGTTTTCACTATTCTGCTCAGATGAAGAAGAGAATACTATTTGTCTGCGTGGCTTTCGTGCTTTTGGCTGGCTGCAACGGCGGCTCCGGCAAGGGCTCGAAAACCACTGTTTCATCCATCGATTACACTAAAGTCGAGACCCCGACTTTCGATGCCGACAGTGCCTACGCCTTTGTGGCGGCACAGGTGGCATGCGGCCACCGCACACCCGGCAGCGAGGGACAGCGCCGTTGTGCCGACTATCTGGCACAGCAGATGCGCCGTTGGTGCGACACGGTGATTGTGCAGGACTTTCCTGCCGTGCTGTGGGACGGTACCGAGGTGCGCGGCAAGAACATCATCGCCACAGTGAATGCCCGCGAGGGGGCCCCCGAGATCGGACGTGTGCTGCTTGCTGCCCACTGGGACAGCCGTATGTGGGCCGACCACGACCCCGACAAAGCTAACCACCATAAGCCTTTCGACGGTGCCAACGACGGCGCCAGCGGTGTGGGCGTACTGATGGAGATGGCCCGTGCCATATCCTCCTGCCCCCTATCGGTGGCTGTGGACTTTGTGTTTTTCGATGTGGAGGACCAAGGCACACCCGACTGGGCGGAAGACCATGTCGAGGACAGCTGGTGCAAGGGCTCACAGTATTGGAGCCGTAACCCGCACGTACCTTTCTACAAAGCCATCTATGGCGTACTGCTGGACATGGTGGGCACTGAGGAGCCCCGCTATACTAAAGAGCAAATCAGCCGCAACTACGCCTCCGGCATCTTGAACAAGATATGGAACGTGGCCGAATCCATCGGATACGGCAAGATGTTCGTCAACAGGGATACCGACCCCATTCTCGACGACCATTACTACGTCAACCGTATGACCAGTATCCCCATGATTGATATCGTGCAGAACTCGCCGGGATGCAGTTTCTTCAAACACTGGCACACCATGGGCGACAATATGGAGCATGTGGACCGCAACAGCCTGAAGGCTACCGGCATGGTACTTCTGAAAACCCTATATGGCGACTATGGCGACAGCAAGTAGGCTCACGCCAGTCATTATGTCGCTTCTCCTTGCCGCTTCCGCCCTGTGTGGTTGCGGCAAGGACCATTATTGCGATGTCCCTATCGGCGACGCCACCTGCCAGATTGACCCCAACTCCCCGCTCTACCCGGGACTGAACACCATGACAGGTTACGAATACCTGATCGGCGGCTACCAAGGGATGGCGGTAATACGGACCGGATGGAACGAGTTCATGGCATACGAATGCACATGCCCCCACGACCATGGCCGCTTGGCGATGGACAAGGACTACGGCAACCTCGTGCTGCGGTGCCCGCTGTGCGGGTCGGGATTCAGCACTTTCGGCGACGGGTTCCCCCTCGACGGCAGCTTGACCTCCTGCCCCCTCTACCACTACAACACTTACTACGACGGGGCAATCCTTTACATCAGCACATACTAAACAAGCAACCGGCTTTCCATTGCTGCACAATGAGGGTGGAAAAGCCGGTTGCCTGTTTTATGGTCTATATGAATGACCGATTGCGGACTAAAGCAACAGCTCGGCACAGGAGGTCTCGGTCTCGTACAGTTTCAACGAGTAGAGACGTGTATGTTCGGGCAGCTCACCTTTGAGCAACGAAGCGAAATAGAGCAACAGATTCTCGGTCGTGGGCTGAAAACCCACCCGTATCAGTTTCGCCGGGTATCCCCCCAGACTGTCGCACGGCGCATTGGCTGCAACATCGCTGTCGGGCAGCACCAGTGCATGGTCGAAACGGGCGACAATACATTGCTCCACAATCTTTTTTATCTGACTGAAGTCCATCACCATGCCCGTGTCGGGCAGTTTGAACTCCCCCATGTCGCCCTCAGCCGACAGGTTGTCGAGGGCATCGCCCTCCACCGTTACAAAAAGCTTATACGAATGGCCGTGGATATTATGACACTTGCCCTCGTACAGGGGCAACGCATGAGCCATCTCGAACGTGAATTGTTTCGTGAGCCGCAGTTTCATATTGCATCAATCATCTATACAGGATTTTCGGACACCCAGACAAACCGGTAGCATGAATATCCGAAAATCCAATCATTCTACATGTTCCCCGACTTTCGGACACTAGCGACCGAATCCGACAGGGTGAGCCAGCATGGCGCGTCCGTTCTTGATACCAAGAATCTTGTGGATGGTATCGTTGTTGATGGCACCGCAGGCCACCGTGGCCAGCTTGGCCGAAGCGCAGAAGAGATAGATGTCCTGGCTGATGTAGCCACAGTCGACAGCGGCATAGAAATCGCGCACCGACTCTTCTTTGAACATCTTCATCCTGTCGTAATTGGCCACCAACACCAACGAAACGGGAGCCTCGATAAAATGTGGCTGCTTGCTGATTTCTGCGCGATGATCACCTTCCACAACCATTTCAAGCACGTTCTCAAGGGCATTGTACAGGTATACACCTTCGCGGTTGAACACATAGATATCAAACTCCTGTGCGTTGACGGCAGAGGGTACCACACGACGCTGCTCGCTAGGACGGTTGAAACCGTATGCACTCCACAGCAGGCTGGAGAGGAGCTCCGGCGGGAATTCTTCGGGACGTATCTGTCGGATAGTCTTACGGTTGTTTAAAACCTCTTTCAGCGAAGCCTCCATTCCGACACCCGGAGGGGGAAGCCGACGGGCATCAAGCATCTTGACGCTCTGCACACTCAGGTCTTTGGTGGTCTTTGTGGCTGCCGACGGGGGCACCTTGGTGTTTTTCTTCTGGGCATAGGCTCCTCCTGCCAACAGGGTGAGGACCAACACCAATGCAAATACTTTCTTCATGACGAATAGGATTTATTTATTAGTTTAACAGTGAATTGTTTATGTTCGACTGACGGATTTTCTCGGTGGCCATTTCGCCTGTGATGCAGAGGGTCGACCCCTTCGCCATCTGGGGCAAGGTGAACATATAGTCGGTCATGATGCCTTCCATGATGGAACGCAGACCGCGGGCTCCGAGTTTATACTCCACCGCAGTGTTGACCACCGCATCGAGGGCTTCAGGAGCAAAGGTGAGCTCTACATCGTCCATCTTGAACAGGGCCTGATACTGTTTCACCAAGGCATTGCGGGGTTCGGTGAGGATACGGTGCAACGCTGCAGCATCGAGGGGCTGCAGATGGGTGAGCATGGGGAAACGTCCCACCAGTTCGGGGATGAGGCCGAAATGCTTCAAGTCCATGGGCAGTATATACTTCAGCATGTTGTGGCGGTCGAGCTCGCGACGCGTCTCGGTACCGGTATAGCCTATCACGTTCGACTTGAGGCGTAGGGCAATGGAACGCTCTATGCCGTCGAATGCACCGCCGGCGATAAAGAGGATATTGCGCGTGTTGACCTGGATCATGGGCTGCTCGGGGTGCTTGCGGCCACCCTGGGGCGGGACATTCACCACCGCTCCTTCGAGCAGTTTGAGCATGGCCTGCTGCACTCCTTCGCCCGACACATCGCGGGTGATGGAGGGGTTGTCGCTCTTGCGGGCTATCTTGTCTATCTCATCGATAAACACAATGCCGCGCTCGGCAGCCGCCACGTTGTAGTCCGCCGCCTGCAACAGACGCACCAGCACGTTCTCCACATCGTCGCCCACATATCCCGCCTCGGTGAGGGTGGTGGCATCGGCAATGCAGAAAGGCACATCCAGCACCTTTGCTATGGTGCGGGCCAGAAGGGTCTTGCCCGTACCCGTCTCACCTACGATGATGATGTTGGACTTCTCGATCTCCACCTCGTCGGCGTTGTGGTGCTCGTCGGAATATTTGATACGTTTATAATGGTTGTACACCGCCACCGACAGGGCGCGCTTGGCATCCTCCTGTCCGATGACGTATTGGTCCAGATGCTCCTTGATTTCGGAGGGCGACGGAATCCTGTTCACCCCTGCAAACCCTTTGCCCGCCCCTTTGGCGGAATGAAGCCGTTCCTCGAGAATTCCGTGGGCCTGCTCCACACAGGCGTCGCAGATACAGCTGCCGCCGACACCCGAGAAGAACATCATAGCCTCTGCCTCGGTGCGTCCGCAGAAGGAACAGGTTCGTTGGTTGGAAGTTTTCTTAGCCATGTTTTGTATTCTAAAAGCTATAAACAGGTACTATACAATTAATTCTAAATCAGCAGTTCATATCAGCGCATTCTTGTCGGCATCCTGCCGGATGAAGATAAACAGCAGCAGGGTGAAGGCAATGAGCGACGACCCTCCATAGCTGAAGAAAGGCAGCGGGATACCGATAACAGGCACCAGCCCCAACACCATGCCGATGTTGACGGCAAAATGGAAAAAGAGGATGGAGGCCACACTATACCCATAGAACCGGGAGAAGACCGAGCGTTGTCGTTCGGCCATGGTGACAAGGTACACCAGCAGCCACACATAGGCGGCTATCAAAACCAGACTGCCCAGAAAGCCCCACTCCTCGCCCACGGTGCAGAAGATAAAGTCCGTCTCCTGTTCGGGCACGAAATCGGCCTTGGTGATGGTGCCGTTCAAGAACCCTTTTCCCACCAGACCGCCCGAGCCGATGGCTATCTTGGCCTGGTCGACATTATAGCCCACGCCGCGCGGGTCCTCCACCTTGCCCAGCAACACATAGATGCGGTTGCGCTGGTGGGTCTCCAGCACCTTCTCGAAGGTGAAGTCCACCGACAACGTGAAGAGGCAGCACACCACAAAGAACGCCGCCGTGCGCCAGTAGGTTTTCGACGTCCGCTTGGAGAGCCACACAAAGAGGTACAGCAGGCAGATGACCAGCAGGATGCCCATGAGCAGGTACTTGTTGATAAGCAACGCCGCCACAAAGAGGACAATGGCCAACACGCCAACCAGCAGGATATAGTGCGAAAGCCCTTCGCGGAAGAAAGGCAGCAGAAAAGCCAGAAACACCAAGGCCGACCCCGTGTCGTGCTGCAGCAGAATGAGACCGGCAGGCACCAGCACCAGCAACGCCAGCGTGATGCGCGTGCGCGGAAGGGTGAGATCGATATCAATGGCGCTGATATACTTTGCCACAGCCAGTGCCGTGGCAAACTTGGCAAACTCCGACGGCTGAAACTTGAAAGCCCCGAAATCAATCCACGACTGGCCGCCGTTGGTCACAGTGCCGATAAACAACGTGGCCACAAGCAGCACCAGCACAATCCCATAGATGATATACGACCCGTTAGAGAACACCCTCGGATGCATCAACAGCACGCACACCGCAACAATAAACGCCGCACCCATCCACAGCAACTGCTTGCCATGCTGGCGCGAGAAATCGAACACCTGGGCATGGTTCTCGTCGTAGCAGGCGGCATAGATGTTCAGCCACCCGAACAGCACGATGCCCAGATACAGCAGTATCGGCACCCAGTCGTAGCGTTTCTTCTCGGTTACAGGCAGTCGGTTGTTATTCATTATCTTCTCTTGGGCTTCTTAATCCTGCGCGTAAGCGGCAGCTTCTGGCAGGGATTGATTTCGGTGTAATATTTCTCCATATCCTTGCGTTTCACCTCGCCACGGATATACTTCTCTATAATCAGGCTGGCAATAGGCGCCGCCCAGGTGCCGCCGCCGCCCTGCGCGTTCTCCACATACACCGCCACGGCTATCTGCGGTTTGTCCTTGGGGGCGAAGGCGATGAAGACGGAATGGTCGTTGCCGTAGTTCTCGGCGGTGCCGGTCTTGCCGCACACATCAATGTCGGGGATGTCGGCTTTGTGGGCCGTGCCGCCGGCACCGTGCACCACATCATACATACCCCTAGCCGCGATTTCGAAATACTCACGCTCGATACCGGTATCGTGTTTCTGGTAAAACTCGGGGTTGCGGGTCGAGTCGGGGCCGTAGAACCGCACCAGGTGGGGTGTGTAGAAGTAGCCGCGGTTGGCCACGATGCAGGCCAGGTTGGCCATCTGCAGCGGCACCACCTCCACCTCGCCCTGACCTATGCTGTTGGAATAGATGGTGGTGAATGCCCACCGCTCGCGGCCGTACCATTTGTTGTAGAAGGCCGTGTCGGGGATATTGCCTTTCTTCACGTTGGGGAGGTCTATCGGCAGACGGTAGCCGAAGCCGAAGCGGTTCATATAGTCGTGCCAAACGGTCAGACCATACTGGCTGTCCTTGTAAATGTTCTTGAACTTGCCCTGCTGTATCACACGGCGGTAGGTGTAGTAGAAATACGGGTTGCACGACATCTTGATGGCCTCCTGCACACTGCGGGCGCTGGGGTGGTTGTGGCATCCTATCACCTTGTCGCACACAAAGCCCGTCCCCGGCGTGATGACCCCCAGATGGAGGGCGATCATGGCCTGCGCCACCTTGAAAATCGATCCCGGGGGATACTGTGCCTGCAATGCACGGTTGAAGAGGGGTTTGGAGATGTCGCTGTTCAGCCGCTTGAAGTTCTCGCCACGGATGCGGCCCACCAGCAGGTTGGGGTCATAGCAGGGGGCCGACAGCAGGGTCAGCACCTCGCCCGTCGACGGCTCGATGGCCACAATGCAGCCTCGCTTGTTTGCCATCACCTTCTCGGCATATTCCTGCAGGTCGGCATCTATCGTGGTGTAGAGGTTCATGCCCTCCATGGCCATGGTGTCCAGCTGACCGTGCATATAGGGGCCTATCTCGCGGTTGTGGACGTCCACCTGCATGATCTTCTTTCCCTTCACGCCGCGCAGCTCCTCCTCATACGAGGCCTCCAGCCCGCTCTTGCCTATATAGTCGCCCCGCTTGTAGTAGGGGTTCTCCTCCAGGTCGCGCTCGTTCACCTCGCCCACATAGCCCAGCACGTGCGCCGCAATGGGCCTGTCGTAGATACGCAATGTACGCTTCGAGATGTAGAAACCTTTGAACTTGTACAGCACATTTTCCCAGCGGCCAAAGTCCTCCTTCGATATCTGTTTCATGAAAATCGAAGCCGAGTAAGGCGAATAGACATACGCCTTCTCCATCCGGCTGAGGAAGTCCTCGCGCGTGATACCCACCGAACGGCAGAAGAAAGCCGTGTCCAAGTCCTTCACCATGCGGGGGATGACCATCAGGTCGTACACCGCCTCGTTATACACCAGCAGCTTGCCGTTGCGGTCGTACATGAGTCCTCGCGCCGGATATTGTGTGATATTGCGCAGCGACTGATTCTTGGCTTTCTCCTTGTACTCCTTGTCGAACAACTGCAACATCGACAGCCGGAGCACAAACAGTACCCCAACCGCCAGGAAGATAATCTTCACTATGCCACTGCGATGTGTGTATTTGTTCGACATTTTATATCGTTCGTTTTAACTTGCAAAAATACAAAAAAAAAACGAATTAGACAGATTCCTGTTCCACATTCGCTCGCAGCGGGCAAAACCTCACTGACTTCGTTCAATCTTGCATCCTTACTATATCCTTCTTGCCTCGTTATCCTTTACCATAAAAGATAACGAGGCAAGAAGGATGCTGTATCGATGCTGAATTGAACGACCCTAGAGCATCCCGCTTAAGCAGAAAAGGTCTGGGCCGGCACCTAACGCCTCGGATAAACCTCAGCACTTAAAAATGCTTGCCGGTCGGCGGCAGGGAATTTCTCGATGGCGTAGCGCAGCATGGTGCGGGGCATGGTGCGGTAACGCGTGGCAAGGAACTGGCGCAGACGGGTCTCGTCGCGCTTGCCGGCTTCGCGCAACAGCCAACCCACCGCCTTGTGGATGAGGTCGTGCGGATGGTGCAGCAGGATGTCGGCAATGGCATAGGTGTCGTCCAGCCGCCCATGGCGGAGGAACATCATGGTGCTGACGATGCCGATACGCTGCTCCCAGATGGTGCGGCCCTCGCGGGCAAGGGTGTAGAGCGGCGCGGCATCGTGGGTCAGGTACCAAGTGCCGAGGATTTCGTAGCAGGAGAGGTCGACGAGGTCCCAGTTGTTCACCGCCGAAAGGTGATTGAGGTAGAAGTCGACGCACCGCTGCTGTTCGGCGGGGTCTTTCTTGGCGTGGTGAAAACGCTGGACCAGGGCCAGCAGGCCAGCCAGCCGCACTTCGTGCCACTCCGAGGCCAGACACTCCTCAAGGTCGTCCCAACTGCACTCTTTCCAGTATTCCTTCACCACCGAGCGGGTGACGGGCACCTTGATGCCAAGAAAACGGTCGCCCTCGCCGTACTCCCCTGGCCCGGTCTTGAAAAACCGCGCCAGGTTTACTGCCTCCGCGGCATCTGCCCGCACAATAACACGCTGCATCAATTCGTTCATAGTATTCTGTTGTTTACTGTTTTCCAACTGCAAAGATACACAATAATTCCCACATGCACTAAAAAAAATGCAGAATAATGAAAAAAATGCACTTTTTTTAGTGCACAACCGGGTGGAGGACAACCACACGAAAAAAGTGCAAACACTTTTTGTTTAATCAAAAAGATTTATGTAATTTTGCAGTTGTATTGCAAAATTGCATAAACAACACTGTACGCCATGATAAACAGAAAGTTAGAATACGTTATTACGGAAAATTTGAAATATTTCCCTGTGGCAACCATCACGGGACCACGCCAGTCGGGCAAAACCACGCTCATTCGAAGCATGTTTCCCGACCTGCCATACTATTCGTTGGAGAACCCCGACACAAAAGCCATGGCTATGGGGGACCCAATGGCATTCCTTTTACAGCACGGCAGGGGCATGGTTCTTGACGAGGTGCAGAATATACCCGAACTGTTGTCGTATCTACAGGGTATAGTTGACGAACACCGTGACCGCAAATACATTTTGTCGGGTAGCTCTCAGTTTAAACTGCAGAATAGCATTACCCAGTCGCTTGCTGGGCGCACAGCAGTGCTTGAACTGTTTCCCCTCACAATAAATGAGGTCGCTGAAGTTGCATGTTCCTATTCTGTTGACAAATTGATGTTGCAAGGTTTCTATCCTGCCATCTATGCGGGCGACAATATCCCTCGGCTCTTTTATCCCTCCTATATGCGCACCTATCTGGAACGTGATGTGCGTCAACTGCTACAGGTGAAAGACCTATACCAGTTTCAGACATTTCTGCGCCTTTGTGCAGGTCGCATTGGCAGTCTGTTCAATGCTTCCGAGCTGTCCAACGAGGTAGGCATAAGTGTTAACACTGTCCGCTCATGGCTCTCTTTATTGCAGGCTTCGTACATTGTTTTTATGGTTTATCCCTATGCAGAGAACTCGCGCAAGCGGCTTACCAAGACACCGAAGCTCTACTTTTACGATACTGGATTAGCCTGTTATCTGTTGGGCATCGAAAACGAGTCCCAGCTAAGTTCCGACCGTATGCGGGGACACCTGTTCGAGAACTTGGTGGTGGCCGACATGGTGAAGCGCCGTGCTCACGAAGGCAAAAGCACAGAGTTGATGTTCTATCGCGACAGCAACGGCAACGAAATCGACTTGCTTGTGCCTGCAGGGCAAGCCTTGGAAGGATATGAAATAAAGTCTTCCTCCACATACAACAGTTCATTTGAAAAAGTCTTCCATAGCATCACGGAGCAGTTGGATTCACGTCTCGCACGCCGCGCCATAGTGTATTGCGGTAGCCAGGAACGCAACGCCTCCCCTATCGAGGTCCTTAACTATGCCTCTCTGCTAACTCAAGATTGACGTGTGACCAAACAACACCACTGCAGCCATAAAACATGGCGTCTGTCTTGAACAGAATTTACGAAAGTAACATCAAAGCACAATAACCCAAATCGGTCATTTGGGTATTACTACTCGAAATTTTCGTATTAGTTTTCGCTCTTCTATCGACCGATTTGGGTTAAAGGGAAATAATCAATAGTCTCAACACTTTTGAACACGGGACAGTCTCTCTAACAAAAAAAAAAGGCAGTCCACTAAGGTTGCCTTTCAGTACTCCGACCGGGAATCGAACCCGGATCTACTCTTTAGGAGAGAGTTATTCTATCCATTGAACTATCAGAGCCTTTTTGAATTCGTTATTTCGTTAATGTGTTAATTCGTTAGTCCTTTTGAATGTGTCAATTCGTTAGTTTTTTGAATTCGTTAATGTGCTAGTCTTTGTTTGACGGTTATTGCTGAGGAATTGAGCATCTTGAAGAGTTCTTCCACTTGATTGCTCATTTGGGTGTATCTTTCGTTGTCGAGATATTTGCTATCGTGAAGCAGGTCTAGCCAATAGTATGTTTCATTCGCTTCTTTAATTGAGATAGACACTTTGTGAATAAAGTCCTGTGGACTCTCGGCACATACCGCCTCGCAATAATTTGCTCCTATGCTGGTACCCGACTTGAGAATCTGTTTGGACATGACATATTCACCCTTTTCCCGCAACTCATTGCACAAGGCTATTACGTCTAAGGCAAATATCTTGCTTTTGTCGTATATGATTCCTTGCGCCTTCATGATTAACACATTAACGTATTCAATGATTCACGAATTAACGAATTAACACGTTAACACATTCATCATAGTTTTCGCTTGATTTCTATTATCTCGTAGGCTTCTACTATGTCGCCTACTTTGATGTCGTTGAAGCCTTCGATGTTCAGTCCGCAGTCCTGACCGCTGACGACTTCCTTGACATCGTCTTTGAAACGCTTGAGGGAAGCTAGCTTGCCGGTGTACACCACAATACCGTCGCGGATGATGCGGACGTTGTGGTTGCGGGTGATTTTACCATCAAGACACATGCAGCCTGCAATGGTGCCCACCTTGGAAATCTTGAAGGTCTCGCGGATTTCGAGGTTGGCGACAATCTTCTCCTGCGTCTCGGGCGAGAGCATGCCCTCAATAGCGTCCTTCAACTCGTTGATGGCGTCGTAGATAATACTGTAGAGACGGATGTCGATTTGCTCGGTCTCGGCCATCTTGCGGGCACCCACGGAGGGACGTACCTGGAAGCCTATGATGATAGCGTCGGACGACTCGGCAAGGAGGACGTCGTTCTCGGTAATCTGACCAACGGCCTTGTGGATGACATTGACTTGCACCTCGTCGGTGGAGAGTTTCAATAACGAGTCGGAGAGGGCTTCGACAGAACCGTCGACATCGCCCTTGACGATTACATTAAGTTCCTTGAAGTTACCAATAGCGATACGGCGGCCAATCTCGTCGAGGGTCATGTGCTTCTGGGTGCGGAGACCCTGCTCGCGCTGCAGCTGTGTACGCTTGGATGCGATGTCCTTGGCTTCCTTCTCGCTTTCGGTGACGTTGAAGGTATCACCTGCCTGACAGGCACCTGTGAGACCAAGGAGAAGCACGGGCTGAGAGGGACCGGCGGACATAACCTCTTGGTTACGCTCGTTGTACATGGCGCGGACACGTCCGCTGATGGCACCGGCAACGATGGGGTCGCCTTTGCGGATAGTACCATCTTCGACAAGCAGTTTGGCGACGTAGCCACGGCCTTTGTCGAGCGAACTCTCAAGGACTGTACCCTTGGCACGCTTGTTGGGGTTGCCCTTCAGCTCCATGATGTCGGCCTGAAGGATAACCTTCTCCAGCAGTTCCTCGACATTGATACCCTTCTTGGCTGAGATGTCCTGGCTCTGGTATTTACCGCCCCATTCCTCGACGAGGAGGTTCATGTTGGCCAACTCGGTCTTGATGCGGTCGGGGTCGGCACCGGGTTTATCAATCTTGTTGATGGCAAAGACGATGGGGACACCGGCAGCCTGGGCATGGTTGATAGCCTCGACGGTCTGCGGCATGATGCGGTCGTCGGCAGCGATGACGATGATGGCGATATCCGTCACCTTGGCACCACGGGCACGCATGGCGGTGAATGCTTCGTGGCCGGGGGTATCGAGGAAGGTAATCTTGCGGCCTTCGGCAGTGGTCACCTCGTAAGCACCGATATGCTGGGTGATACCACCGGCCTCACCGGCGATGACATTCGTCTTGCGGATATAGTCGAGGAGCGAAGTCTTACCATGGTCCACATGTCCCATGACGGTAACGATGGGGTTGCGGATGATGAGGTCTTCGGGATGGTCCTCCTCCTCGATTTTGTTGAGCTCGTCGATAACGTCGGCACTGGCAAAGTTGATTTCAAAGCCAAACTCGTCGGCGATGAGCTTGATGGTCTCGGCATCGAGACGCTGGTTGATACTGACGAATATACCCACCGACATGCAGGTGCTGATGACCTGGGTGACGGGGACGTTCATCATGGTGGCCAGCTCGTTGGCGGTAACGAACTCGGTCACCTGCAACGTCTTCTGGCTTTCCATCTCGTTCAGCTGTTCCTCCTCAATGCGCTGATGCACCTTCTGGCGTTTCTCGCGGTTGTGTTTGGAAGTCTTGGACTTGCCCATGGGGCTGAGACGGGCCAGGGTGTCGCGAATCTGCTTCTCGATTTCAGATTCGTCGATCTCTACCTTGACTACCTTCTTCTCCTTTTTCTTCTTCTTTTCGCTCTTCTCACTCTTTTCGCTCCTGGTGTCAGTGCCACTCTTAGGTGTCTCGGCCTTGCGGTTGCTCTTGCTTGCCGACTTGGCCGATGCAGGAGCTGCTGCCTGACCAGCCTCGGGCTGACCGTTGACGCCATTCACCTTAACACCTTTGTTCTTGATACGTTTGCGCTTACGTTTCTCACCGCTCGATGACTTGGATTTCTCAAACTGACTCAAGTCAACCATTCCCACCAATTTCGGGCCTTCCAGCTTTTGATACTGGGTCTCGATGAACTCGGGCTCCTTCACTGGAGCTGGGGTGGGTGCAGGGGCGGGTGCGGCAGGCTCAACGGGCTCAGGAGCTGCGGGCTGTGGTTCAGGGGCAACAGGTTTTTCCTTCTGCTTCGGAGTCTCGGCAGGCTTGGCCTTGGAGGCCTGGGCTTGAGGCTCGGCAGGAGTCTTTTCAGCCTTCTCGGCTTTGCCTTTCTTCTTTTTAGCCTTATCGGGACGCATCTTCGAATTGATGGCGTCAAGGTCTATCTTGTTGATGATACGGACATCGCCCACCTGGATAGGATTGAAAGCAGGCACGTCCTCCCCTTGCGGTGCTTCAATGGCAGCGGCTTCGGATTCCTGTGCAGGGGCATCGGCAGTAGCCTCGGGTGCGGGAGCCTGAGCCTCCTCAGCGGGGGCAGCAGGGGCGGCAGGTTCAGCCACAGGAGCGGGTTCCGCTTGGGCGCCGGGCACCTCTGCTTCATCGGGAGTGACGGCAGATTCGACGGGCTTGGGGGTGCCTTTGGTCTCAATGGGGGACGAGTTATAGTTCTTGATGATAACCTCTTCCGGATCTTCTTTTCGTTCGTCCGGGCTGGCTTCGACCACCAGATTGTTGCCACTTGGGGTGATTTCAATCTTGTCGGCCTGTTCTTTCACGGCTCGTTCACCCTGGAAAGCTGTTGCGACAATATCATACTGTTCGGCGGTAAGACGGGTGTTGGGGTTGGTCTCAACCTGATGACCCTTCTTGGCCAAAAACTCCACCAGTGTGGATATACCGACATTCAATTCGGTTGCCGCTTTCTTAAGTCGTATTCCTTTGTTTTCTTCTGCCATATTACACTCCTTTTTTTATTGTTTCGGACGGTAACCGTCCAGTTATAATTCATTGTCTACAAGTGGCGCACTTGCCACAACGGGGCTGGCCCGTGAGCACCGGGACTACTGCTCGTCGGGCTGTGCCTCAGTGGCTTCCTCGTCGGACTCGGGGCTGTCTTGAGGCGCTTCGGCCTCGTCCTTCTCCTCCTCGTCCTCAGCCTCATTCTGCTCGGCAGGTTCATCCTCGAACTCAGCCTTGAGGATGCGGATGACCTCGTCGATGGTCTCCTCCTCCAAGTCGGTACGACTGAGAAGGTCTTCCTTGCTCAACGCCAGAACATTTCTTGCTGTGTCGCAGCCGATATTGATCAGCACATCGATAATCCACTGGTCGATTTCGTCGGAGAACTCGTGCAGGTCGACGTCGTCGGGATACTCATCGCCCTTACGGTAGACATCGATGTCGTAACCCACCAGCTTGCTGGCCAGCTTGATGTTGCAGCCACCCTTGCCGATAGCCAGAGACACTTGGTCGGGCTCCATGAACACTTCCACCTTTTTGTTCTCCTCATCCACCTTGATGGACGAAACCTTGGCGGGAGCCAGCGCACGCTGAACCATAATGTCCAGACGCGGGGTGTAGTTCAACACATCGATATTCTCGTTACGCAGTTCGCGGACGATGCCATGGATACGGGCACCCTTGATACCCACGCACGAACCCACAGGGTCGATACGGTCGTCGTACGACTCGACGGCGATCTTGGCACGCTCGCCGGGGATACGGACGATATTGCGAATGGTGATGAGACCGTCGTAAATCTCGGGTACCTCGGCCTCGAGCAGACGCTCAAGGAAGATGGGCGATGTACGCGACAGGACAATCACCGGATTGTTGTTGCGCATCTCCACCTTCAGCACCACGGCACGCACGGTGTCGCCCTTGCGGAAGCGGTCGCTCGGTATCTGTTCGGACTTGGGGAGCACCAGCTCTATCTTCTCCTCGTCGAGGATAAGAATCTCCTTGTTCCAGGGCTGGTACACCTCGCCTACGATAATCTCGCCCACCTTCTCCTTGTACTTCTGGAAGATGAGGGATTTCTCGTAATCCTGAATCTTGCTCACCAGGTTCTGACGGATGGCCAGAATCTCGCGGCGGCCGAAATCGGACATATAGATGGGCTCCGACAGCTCCTCGCCCACCTCGAAGTCAGACTCAATCTTGATAGCGTCGCTGTAGGCGATTTCCAGATTCTCGTCCTGTACATTCCCGTCTTCCACAATCGTGCGGTTGCGGAAAATCTCCAAGTCTCCCTTATCGATATTCACGATAATGTCGAAGTTGTCCTCAGTGCCGTAGCGTTTGGCAAGTGCGGCACGGAAAACCTCCTCGAGGATATGCATCAGCGTCTCGCGGTCAATGTTCTTGAATTCTTTAAATTCCGAAAAGGAATCTATCAGGTCTAATGTCTTCATCTGACTCATATTGTTGTACTATCTAAAATGTTCTACAATTGTTTAATCCGGTGCTCTGCAGCCGTTCAGAAGCGGATGAGCACACGGGCGGTCTTCACATCCTCGTAGGCGAAAGTGAGCTCCTTCGAGGGTTCTTTCTTACTCCCCTTGGTCTTGATGGTGAATTGGCTGTCGCCGGCCTCGGTCAATACGCCCTCTACCTTCGCGCCCTCGAAAGGCTCCACACTCAGTTCACGGCCCACATGGCGGCGGTACTGGCGGGGCATCTTCAGCGGCGAGTCGGCTCCGGCGGAACTCACATTCAACTCAAAGTCCTCCTCGTCGCGGTTCAGACTGTTCTCAATGGCACGGCTCACCTCAATACAATCATCAATATTGATACCGTTGTCACCGTCCAAATCCACAAAAATGCGGTTATCGGGCGTGATTTTCATGTTTACGAGGTACTTGTCGCTTCCCTCAAGCACATCTTTTACAATGTCTAAAACCTTGAACTTGTCTATCATAACCAATAAAA